>OHSS01000364.1_pt1 | contig 13153 bp, 10 predicted proteins | sample 1578781 | NCBI WGS metagenome assembly OHSS01 (sample SAMEA3879554, study PRJEB24766) | human gut metagenome | biome: human-associated habitat; feature: feces | place: USA | collected 1985/1987
ACGGAAAAGAATAGGAAATCCAACACTTTACAACGCAAAAATTAACTATAGCCAAATACCATATATGAAACAACTCTACTTCCTCCCGGCAGCCTGCCTGCTTCTGGCCCTGCCGTTCTCCGCCCAGGAGAATCTGAAAAATGAGAACCTGCGGACGCTGTCCGCCGACAGCATCCTGACGGGCGACGCCCGCATGGACAGCCTCTACCGCCATCTGCCCGAGGTGATGGTGGTGGGTGAGCGACCCGTCGTTAAGGCATCGGCGGGCAAGCTGGAGTATGACCTGCCGCGGATGATAGAAGGCCGCCCCGTGGACAACGTCTACGAAGCCCTGAAGGAACTGCCCGGCGTGGTGGAGCAGGACGGCGCGCTGACGCTGGGCATGCAGGCGGTCACCGTCGTGCTGGACGGCAAGGTGACGAACATGAGCGGCGCGCAGCTCTACGCCCTGCTGAAGTCGCTGCCTGCCGACCGCATCGAGCGCGTGGAGGTGATGTATAACGCGCCTGCCCGCTATCAGGTGCGCGGGGCGATGATCAACGTCCGCCTGCGCCACCGCATCGGCGACCCCGGCGTGGTGCAGGGCGAGGTCTATGGGAAATACAACCAGGAGCACGAGGCCTCGTTCGAGGAGCGCGCCTCCTTATTATATAATGGCCGGAAATTCTCGGCCGACTTCCTTTACTCTCACAGCCACGGCGAGAGCTTCAACACCACCGACAAGGAAGCCCGCCACTGGCAGCAGGCCGACGGCTCGACAACTACGAGGAGATGCGCGCCCGCAGCCACACCCACAGCTTCCGCCTGGGCACGGACTACACGCTGGCCGAGAACCATTCGCTAAGCTTCGTCTACAACGGCGCCTATGCAACGAGTCACACCCGCCAGAACTCTACGGGCACACAGACGGCCGAAAGCGTGAGCAGTCAGACCTCGTGGCTGCACAACGGCCGCCTGGACTACCGGACGCCCATCGGACTGAAGGCGGGCGCGGAGTTCACGTGGTACAACGCTCCGGGCGACCAGCTGTTGCACAGCCGCATGGGCAATGATTCCCTCGACTTCTATACCGAAGACGGCCAGCGCATCAACGCCTGGAAGTTCTTCCTCGCGCAGGAGCACCAGCTGAAGAACGGCTGGGGGCTGAACTACGGGGCGGTCTATACCACGAGCGTGGACCATTCGTACCAGACGTATGAGAATGAAGAATTAAAGAAGAATGAAGAAGCCGGGTTGCCGGCCGACGTCCGGTCGCGCCGCCGCGAGCAGACGCTCAATCTGTATGCCGGCTTCAGCAAGTCGTTCGGCCGGAAGCTGATGACGGACTTCTCGCTGGCCGTGGAGCGCTACAAGACGCCCGTGTGGGATGAGTGGGACGTCTATCCCGTCCTCAACTTGACCTATTTGCCTGCCGACGGGCACATCCTCCAGCTCAACTTCAGCAGCGACAAGAGCTATCCCGACTATTGGGCCGTACAGGACGTCGTCTCTTACCTGGGCGGCGGCTACAGCGAGATACACGGCAATCCGTTGCTGAAACCTGCCATCGACTATTCCACCTCGCTGACCTATATCCTGAAGTCGAAGTATGTCTTCCGCGCCTGGTTCAACCACACCAAGGACCGCGCCGTACAGACGCTCTACCAGTCGCCCGACGAACTGCTGGAGCTGTACAAGTACCTGAACTTCGACTTCGAGCAGCAGGCGGGCCTCCAGGCCTCCGTCCCCTTCAAGGCCGGACAGTGGCTCAACTCGCGCCTCACTCTCATTGGTCTGTGGATGCGGCAGAAAGACAGCGACTTCTACGACCTGCCCTTCGACCGCCACCGCCTGCTGGGCATTGCCGTGCTGAACAACACCTTCACCCTGAGCCGCAAGCCCGACATCCGCCTGACTGTCGACGGGCGTCTGCAAGGCCGCGCCATCCAGGGCATCTACGACATTCCCACCTGCGGCGACCTTTCGGCCACGCTGCGCTATACCTTCCTCGGCGGCAATGCCGTACTCACCGCCTGGTGTCGCGACATCCTCCAGACCTCGATGCCCTGTCCGCAGATACGCTACGCCCGCCAGTGGGTGACGAACGAGTACTCCAGCTTCCGCAGCGTTGGCCTTTCCTTCGCCTGGAAGTTTGGTGGATACAAGGAGAAGAAGCGCGAGGCGGTGGATACGTCGCGGTTCAAGTAAAAAATAGTATCTTTGCCGGACCGAACTTTTGAAAGAATTAAGAATATGAAGAAAACATCTTTGTTGAGCATCTGCTTCCTCTGCCTGCTTTGTCTGTCGGCTTGGGGAGAAGTAACTCCGGTCGACACGATACCTTTCGAACTGGGTGCCGACAACCGCCTGTATGTGACAGTCTATATCAACGGGCAGGACGACCGCCCCCTGCGTTTCCTGCTGGACACGGGAGCGACGGACGTGGTGCTCAATTCCAATTCGCCGCGGACCGAAGGGCTTGCCACCTTTACGGGAAGTGTGGAGAACAGTGGCGCCAATTCGGTGGAGACCATCCCTTCCACAGCCCCCTCGCAGGTGGTGAGGGTGGGTAGTCAGGCCATTTCCGGCCTGAAGCTGATAGCCATCCCTTATCCGCCAGATGCTTGGGATGGCGTGCTGGGGCTGTCTTACCTGAGGAATTTCGATGTCTGCATCGATTATTGGCGGAAATCCATCTTCCTGTATGAGTTGGGTGACGGGCAGAAGGCGGCATCGGACAAGGCTGTCAAGCTGAAAATGGACTATCGTCTGGGAGTGCCGGTCGTACTGGTCTGCGTAAAGGTCAATGGGGTGGATTATCAGGTGTCTGTAGAAGTGGATACGGGTTCCGACCGTGTGTTCGACCTCAATACGCCCTTTGTACGTCGCAACGGCCTGCTGGACACGCAGAAACCATTTGCCATCTCGCGCATAGCCGGTACGGTGAAGGATGGCGGTGAACTTCAGAACGTATATTTCGACTCGGTATCGTTGGACTGGTTAGCTTTGCCCCGCATCCCCGGAGCTTTTTCTACCGTTACGACTGGAGTACAGGCGAGCGAAGCAATGGACGGTGTGTTGGGAAACAACTTCCTGCAGCGTTTCAATCAGCTCTATGACTTCAAGAACAATTATCTCTATCTGGAAGTGAACGACCGGCTCTATACTCCTTTCTATGATTTTCTGGTTCGTTGAATAAAGGGATCGTTCTTCTTTTCCGGATTATTTGGTGATGTCGAACAGATAAGCCATTTTAATTCCGATCACCCCGTGGGCAGCACGGGCGAAATAATCTTTCTTGGTGCTGTGGTAGAAATCGGAGAGGCCATAGTAATAGCGTCCTTCTACCTGGAAATGGCCGACTTTGGTGCGCAGTTCTACACCGAGGCCGGCCGTTATACCATAATCGAACTTGTTTTCTACATCCATGTCATGCTGTTCGGTGGTAAGGTTGGAATAGTTTTCCCACGGGCCGCTTTGCGTGTAGCTTTCGTTCAGGAAGAAACCGATCTGCGGTCCGGCGTTGAGGAAGAATTGCAGACCGCGGCCTTCCTTGCCGAATGCCAGATGGGCCAGGAACGGCAGTTCGACGTAATTCATCTTGCGCGTGTATTGCAGGTCGGGATAGTCTTCGTAGAACTCGTCCCATCCGTGTTGTGAATAGTTGACTTCCAGTTGGACACCACAAATCATTCTGAAGAAACGTTCGGAGACATAGCGCAACGTGATGCCTCCTACGGGAGCCATCATGTTTTTCTGTTGCACGCTGGGCGAAAAGCTGACACTGTTGAGGTTGACACCGCCGTTGATGCCGACGGTAAAGTTGTAGCGTTGTTCGCCCACCTGAGCTTGCACGGGAACAGCCAGGGCGGAGAGGAACAGGATGGCGGGAAGTATGGTTTTCAGTTTCATTATTCAACGTTCAATTCTCAATGTTTCATCTCTCAATTCTCAACTCTCAATCAGTCAAAGTCCAGTTTGAGCAACTCGTAGTTTTTGGTAAAACGCACGAAGAATACTTTTCGGTTTATGAAGCCTCCCCAGTTGTTGACGCGCTGGAATTTGAAGCCTGTTTGAATGGGATTGACTTGCAGGCAATCCAGATTGTCTTCAAGCTTGGAACCGTATTGCGACAAACCTTTCAGGAAGAAATATCCCGTGTCGAATCCTAAGATGCCATACTTCGGGTAGCGCTCTTCCAGGTCTTTGCCATACCAGTGACGGTAGTTGCGGGTGAAGTTGGAGGCTGCCGGCAACAGGTTGTTGGTATAGAAAGACGAATAGAAATAAGTGTCGAGTTCGAAGAACGATTCCAGATGATCCTTGGTATAGGTCTGCCATTCGGGATAGCCGAACAGGTGGCATTGCATCTCGGGATGTTGGCGTACGGCCAGTGTCAGGTGTGGCAGGAGTTTGATGAGCGTAAGGTTGCTGCCCGATGTAGGGATGAAGATATTCTCATAGCCGGCTCGCATGGCAGCACTGAGCGATGCTTCTTCGGAATTGTCTGCCAAGGAAACCATCGGAATGGAACGGCTGCGCAATTCTTCTTTCAGGCCTTTGATGAAGTCTGCCTTTTCCTTGGCTCCTTCTTTGGCTTCGATGAAGATGACATTAGGGCGGCTGAAAGTACGCAGGAAGTGGTCGTAGACCTCAGAATAGAGATAGGACTGCGGCGTATTGATCTGGTAGACGCAGGGATTGCGGAACACCGAATTGTCTTTCGACGTGAAGGGGATGACCAGTCGGATGTCTTTCTTTTGGGCAAATTCGGCCAGTGGCTGGATATGCTGCTGGTAAAGCGGGCCGAAGATGATATTTACGTCTTGCATCTCGCGGCGGGAAAGGATGCTTTGCAACGAAGCGTTTTCAGAACCGGAGTTGTAGGTATAAAGGTCGAACGATACACCTTGGCGCTTCAGGCTGTCGACGGCCATCAGCAGTCCTTCGTAGTATTCGAGCATACGGGTAGACTCGCTTTTCTGAATGCCTTCGGGTAGTAAAGGCAGGATGATGGCAGCCTTTACGGTAGCGTATTTCTTGGCTTTCTTGTCGTTTTCTTCGAACAGCTCGCGGTCGGTGAGCGGTTTCTGTTCCGTTGTCTTGTCTGGACGGGCTTCTCGTGCATAAGGAATGCAGAGGAAGGAGCCGCGCTTGATTTTGTTTTCACCTTTCAGTTCAGGATTGGCGGCAATGAGTTCTTCTTCCGTGATGCCATATTCACGGCTGATGCTGTAGATGGTTTCGCGGCGCTTTACTTTATGCATGTCGCGGCAGTTGGGTTTGAGCATTTCGGGCTCTTTTGGTTGTTCTTTGGGAACTTCGACTGTCGTTTCAGGTGTCTTGGCGGGGATGCGGATGACTTGTCCTGTGCGGAAATTATTTGCATCCAGGCCGGGATTGGCATCACAAATGGCTTGTACCGATACGCCGTACAGGTTGCTGAGGCGGTAGAGCGTTTCGCCTGCGGCGATGGTGTGGAAAGTTTCCTGCGTCTGGCTTTCTTTCTTGCGGGGAATGCGCAGGGTGCGTCCTACGTATATCTTTTCGTCACTACCCGGATTCAGTCGGACAATGTCGGACTGGCTGATGCCATACATGCTGGCGATGGAGTAAAGACTTTGACCTTTTTCGATGGTATGCAAAAAGTATGTCTGGTTTTCTTGTGCACGGATGCCGAAGCTGCAGGCTGTAGCCAGCAACAGGGTGCAAAGGGTGCGTTTGGCTGTTTTCATTCCAATCATTCGTTCGGTTTTAATAAAAATAATACCCAAAGTTGCCGCAAAGTTAACAAATCTGTCGCATTTCAGCCAAAGGATTGAGTTAAGAAATAATATTGTGTTGCTCCAAAGCCGAAAAAAGCGCAGTACCAGCTGATATTCGCCAAGAAACGTTTATTTTTGCAAGTTGAATAAAATGCAGTCGGATATGCAAGAAGAAAACGAATATATCAATGTCTACGGAGCCAGGGTACACAACCTGAAGAACATCGACGCACAGATTCCGCGAAACAGCCTGACAGTCATCACGGGGCTGAGCGGTAGCGGCAAGTCTTCGCTGGCTTTCGACACCATCTTTGCCGAGGGACAACGGCGTTACATCGAGACGTTCTCGGCCTATGCCCGCAACTTCCTGGGTAATCTGGAGCGTCCCGACGTGGACAAGATAACGGGCCTGAGCCCCGTCATCTCCATCGAACAGAAGACGACGAACAAGAACCCGCGTTCTACCGTGGGTACTACGACCGAAATATACGACTTCCTGCGTCTGCTCTATGCCAGGGCAGGCGAGGCCTATTCGTACCTCAGCGGCGAGAAGATGGTGAAATATACGGAGGAACAGATTCTGGATCTCATTCTGAAGGAGTACAAAGGCAAGCGCATCTATCTGCTTGCTCCGCTGGTGCGCAACCGTAAGGGACACTACAAGGAACTGTTCGAGCAAGTGAGGAAGAAAGGTTACCTCTACGTTCGCGTGGACGGGGAACTGAAGGAAGCACTTCCAGGCATGAAGCTGGACCGCTACAAGAACCACGATGTGGAAGTCGTAATCGACAAGCTTGTGGTGGCCGACAAGGACGATACGCGGCTGAAAGGCAGTGTGGCTACGGCCATGCGTCAGGGCGACGGGCTGATGATGATACTGGACGCACAGACGGAAAGCGTGCGCCATTACAGCAAGCGACTGATGTGCCCCGTGACGGGCCTGTCCTACAAGGAGCCTGCTCCCCATAATTTCTCGTTCAACTCACCCCAAGGCGCCTGTCCCCGATGTAAGGGGTTGGGCGTAGTGAACCAGATAGACATCGACAAGGTGATCCCCGATCGTGACTTGTCTGTGTACAACGGAGCCGTCGTGCCGTTGGGAAAATATAAGAACAGCATGATCTTCTGGCAGATCGAAGCGTTGTTGGAGAAGTATGATGCCAATCTGAAGACGCCGGTCAAGGACCTGCCCGATGAAGCTATCGACGAGATACTCAACGGTTCGGACGAACGGCTGAAGATCAAGAACCAGCTGGTGGGTACGTCGTCGGACTACTTCACAACTTACGAAGGTGTGGTGAAGTACATCCAGCTGTTGCAGGAGCGTGACCCTTCGCCTACGGCACAGAAGTGGGCGGAGCAGTTTGCCCGTACGGCTACCTGTCCTGAGTGCCATGGAGCCAAGCTGAACCGCGAAGCTCTTTCTTTCCGCATCCACGACAAGAACATTCAGGAGCTGGCCACGATGGACATCAGTGAACTCTACGAATGGCTGATGCACGTAGAAGAACACCTCAGCAACAAACAACGGCAGATAGCCGTGGAGATACTCAAGGAGATACGCACCCGTCTGAAGTTCCTGCTCGACGTGGGGTTGGACTACCTTTCGCTCGACCGCAGTTCGATGAGCCTGTCCGGCGGTGAGAGCCAGCGCATCCGACTGGCTACACAGATCGGTTCGCAGCTGGTGAACGTGCTCTACATCCTGGACGAGCCGAGTATCGGCTTGCACCAGCGTGATAACTTGCGCCTGATCAATTCGCTGAAGGAGTTGCGCGACATCGGAAACTCTGTCATCGTGGTGGAGCATGACAAGGACATGATGCTGGCCGCCGACTACGTAATAGACATGGGTCCCAAGGCCGGCCGCCTGGGTGGTGAGGTGGTGTTCGAAGGTACGCCGCGCCAGATGCTCCAGACGCATACGCTGACCTCGCAATACCTGAATGGTGAACGTGCCATCGAGGTGCCTAAGGAACGTCGCAAAGGCAACGGACACAGCCTGTGGCTGCGCGGAGCTCGTGGCAATAACCTGAAGAATGTGGACGTGGAGTTCCCCTTGGGCAAGCTCATCTGCGTGACGGGTGTGTCGGGCAGCGGAAAGTCCACCCTCATCAACGAAACCCTGCAACCTATCCTTTCGCAGAAGTTCTACCGTTCTCTGCAAGACCCCTTGCCCTACGGCAGCATCGAAGGGTTGGAATACATCGACAAGGTGGTGAACGTCGACCAGTCGCCCCTGGGACGCACGCCGCGCTCCAATCCTGCCACCTATACGGGCGTGTTCAGCGACATCCGCAACCTGTTCGTCGGTCTGCCCGAAGCGAAGATACGCGGCTACAAGCCTGGACGCTTCTCGTTCAACGTGAGCGGTGGCCGTTGCGAAGCCTGTCAGGGTAACGGCTACAAGACTATAGAGATGAATTTCCTGCCCGACGTCTATGTGCCCTGCGAGGTGTGCCACGGCAAGCGCTACAACCGCGAGACGCTGGAGGTGCGCTTCAAGGGCAAGTCCATTGCCGACGTGCTCGACATGACCATCAACCGTGCCGTGGAGTTCTTCGAGAACGTGCCGCAGATACTGAACAAAATCAAGGTCATTCAGGACGTGGGCCTGGGCTACATCAAGCTCGGACAGTCCAGTACCACACTCTCGGGCGGCGAAAGCCAGCGCGTCAAGCTGGCCACGGAGCTGTCCAAGCGCGACACGGGCAAGACACTCTATATCCTCGACGAGCCCACCACGGGTCTGCACTTCGAGGACATCCGCGTGCTGATGAACGTACTGGAGCGGTTGGTGGACAAGGGCAATACGGTGATTGTCATCGAACACAACCTGGACGTCATCAAGATGGCCGACTACATCATCGACATGGGTCCCGAAGGCGGCAAGGGCGGGGGAGAAGTCCTGTCGTGCGGCACGCCCGAGGAGGTGGCGATGAGTGGCAAGGGATATACGCCGAAGTTCCTGAAAGAGGAATTAGGGATATAACAGGAAAGTGTTGTTTGTCAGAGAAATACGAGTTTATTTTAGTTTAAGGAAAATAAACTGTTAGTTTATACGGATTAAACTGCCAGTTTAAAGGCAGTAAACTGATAGTTTAAAGCTATTAAACTGGCAGTACAAAGGCGTTGAACTGAGAGTACAAACGGATTGAAGCAATGCATTGCTTCGGAAATATAGGAAAGAACAATGAAGAAGATCAATAAGACCAATGCGGCCCGGCTGCTGGACAAGGCCAAGATAGCCTATGAACTCATCCCCTACGAGGTGGACGAAAGCGACTTGAGCGCGGTACACGTAGCCGCCAGCCTGGGCGAGAATATAGATTGTGTGTTCAAGACCCTCATCCTGCATGGCGATAAGACGGGCCATTTTGTCTGCGTCATCCCCGGCGAACACGAAGTGGACCTGAAACTGGCTGCCAAGGTGTCGGGCAACAAGAAGTGCGACCTCATCCCTGTAAAGGAATTGTTGCCCCTGACGGGCTACATCCGTGGCGGCTGTTCGCCCATCGGGATGAAGAAGCCTTTCCCCACGTACATCCACGAGACGTGCCTCCAGTTTCCCTACATCTACATCAGTGCGGGGCAGCGCGGCCTCCAGCTGAAGCTCGACCCGAAGGATTTGATTCGGGAAACGGGAGCGGAAGTTTGTCAGCTTTTTTAGGATATATGGGGCAAATGTCTTATATTTGCGCAAAATAACTCAATTTATTAATCTTAATTTCTACAACATTATGTTTGAAGGGCAACCTAAAGGTCTCTATGCTTTGGCGCTCGCCAACACAGGCGAACGCTTCGGCTACTACACGATGCTGGCCATCTTCGTTTTGTTTCTGAAGGCCAACTTCGGTTTGTCGGCAGCCATGGCCGGCACTATTTATTCTACGTTTCTGGCATTAGTTTATTTCCTCCCGTTCATCGGTGGTATCCTGGCCGACAAGTTCGGTTACGGCAAGATGGTGAAGATCGGTATCGTCGCCATGTTTGCAGGCTACGTGCTGCTGGCACTCCCGTTGGGTAGCAGTACGATGGGAATGATCGCCATGTTTGCTGCACTGGTGGTTATCAGCAGCGGAACGGGTTTGTTCAAAGGCAATTTGCAAGTAATGGTGGGCAATCTGTATGACTCACCCGAATATGCTTCCAAGCGCGATTCGGCTTTCAGTATTTTCTATATGGCCATCAACATCGGCGCCTTGTTTGCTCCTACAGCAGCTGTAGCCATGATGGAATATGCTCAGAAAAGCTGGGGTGTGAGTGTAAACGACTCCTATCACTTTGCTTTCGCCGTGGCTTGTGTGTCACTGATTGTTTCCATGGCTATCTATTACGGTTTCCGTAGCACCTTCAAGCATGTAGAAGGCAGCGGCAAGAAAGCCGGCGGCAAGCAGGACGCAGCTGTCGAAGAGCTTTCTCCGCGCGAGACGAAAGACCGTATCGTGGCTCTCTGCCTGGTATTTGCCGTGGTTATTTTCTTCTGGATGGCTTTCCATCAGAACGGTTTGACACTGACATATTTTGCCGATGAATTTACAGCCAAGAGTTCAGTCGGACTCGAGAGCATGATGTTCAGCGTGTGGAATCTGGTAGCTGTCATCTTCATCGTATATGCTCTGTTCTCTCTCTTCCAGTCGAAGACGGGTAAGGGCAAGGCTATTTCGGGTGTCGTTATCCTGCTGGCAGTTCTCTTCCTGGTATATCGTTATTCCGCTATCGAAGGTGCTACGCCGGTGGATGCTCCTATCTTCCAGCAGTTCAACCCCTTCTTTGTAGTAGCGCTGACACCGGTATCGATGGCAATCTTCGGTTCGCTGGCACGTAAGGGCAAGGAACCTTCTGCTCCGCGTAAGATCGGTTTGGGTATGCTGGTGGCTGCCTGCGGTTATGTACTGATGATGTTTGCTTCCTTTGGTTTGCTGACTCCTAATGCTCAGGCTGCTGCCGTAGAGGCTGGTACAGCTACGTTCGTATCGCCCAACTGGCTGGTGTCTACTTATCTGGTATTGACATTTGGTGAATTGTTGCTCTCTCCGATGGGTATCTCGTTCGTATCGAAGGTGGCTCCTCCGAAGTACAAGGGTATGATGATGGGTGGCTGGTTTGTGGCTACTGCCATCGGTAACTATCTGACAGCCGTTGCAGCCTGGTTGTGGGGCGATCTTAACCTGTGGATCGTATGGGGCGTTTTGATGGGCCTCTGCCTGCTGGCTGCTCTGTTCATCTTCTCTGTAATGAAGAAATTGGAAAAAGTAGCTTAATTGATATTGATATAAGGATATAAGAAAGTGGGGCAGGAAAATCCTGCCCCACTTTTTTTATAACTCCATTCCCATGATATAGTCATTCATGTAGTAACCGTTACCAATAGGAAAGTCACCTTCACGTACCTTCGTCATGCCCATGTGTTGGTAGAAGCCGAGGGCAGGATTGTGGCGGTTCACGTTGAGCTCCATACGGCAGGGAGCGGGATGTACTTCCTTGATGTACTTGATGGCCTCGCGGAAAAGGAAGCTGCCGCAGTGTGCTTTCTGGAAGTAGGGAAGCACATAAATCTTCTGGAGGTGGAAGAGGTCTTCGCCTTCGGGCTGGACGGATACGTAGCCCGCTACTTCGCACTCTTCGTAGGCCAGCAGGTAGACGTGGCCTTCTTCTTCCATCTGCTTGCGGATGTTTTCGGGGGAATACATCCAGTCCATCATGTAGTCAATCTGTGCTGGGGTCAGGATGTCTTTGTAGGTTTCAGGGAAAACTTGCCAGGCCAGCTTGTTGATGAGCTGGCAGTCGGCAGTATCTGCTTTTCGAATGGTAAACATTGCGTGTTTGTATTTTAATGGTTCGACAAAATGTGTTCTCGGTTGTCAGATTATAGTTGTTCCAGCGTTTCCAGATCCACTTCGATAGCAGCGGGATAGAGGCGCTGCGGGTCAAAGAAGGTAGCGCAACTGTTCACCAGATGCTTCACGTCGGGTTTTACGCGGCCTTTGAATGCAGTGCGTCCGTTGACCGTCAGTGTGATCGGTTTGTCTAGGTCTACTAGTTCGGAGCAGAGATAGATCGTTACCTTTCCCCGCTGGGCAGGTTGGTACGTTTTAGCGAATTTCAGTTCAATACCCCATTGTGGATCGATTTCTGTAGTGCGGTAGGTCACTTCGTCAATGGCCAATGAAATCTGGTTGTTTTCAATGTCCAGTGTGTAGCGGGTGCGTGTATTGCTGTCGGCATTCGAACGTTGCTCCACGCGTAGGTTGTAGAATCCCTGACGGTAGCGTCCGTCCATTTCGAAGTTCTCCCAACAGAAGTGTTTGGGGTAGGGATTGCGGACATGTTGTTTCAGCCAGGGAGTAGTGGGCGAGTAGTCGATGTGATGTCCGCGACCGGGGATCAGTTCTATCCAGTGCTTATAGCGGTCGAGATAAAGATGTTGTAAGCTGTCTAGCGCTTCGGCGGTGTAACGGGTGAGACGGTCGCGGTAGAAGCCTTTGTCTTCAGCACCTGTGCGGAGGGAGAAAGCTGTGTTGCTCAGGTTCTCGGCTGGAGCGTTCTTCAAGGGTTCGCCGCCCGCCATGGGACCTGCGGCCGCCCAATAGTCGGCATAGAACGAGGCAAGCCGCTGACTGCCGTAGCCGCCTTCAGAGATGCCGAATACGTAGATGCGGTCGGGATTGATCTTTTCAGACAGCAGCGCCTGACGAAGGAGTTTTTCCCAGGCGTATTGTTTGGCGCGTTGATACCAGCGGTAGTAGGCGCCTTCGTTGGGTATCTGTGGGATGAAGTAGATGGAGGGTGCATCGTCAAAGCGGCTGCATATCTTCAGTCCAGTAGCCCATTCCTGTGCTTTGGGGCCTGAGCCGTGAAGGTAGAGGAACAGGGGTAGTCGTTGTTCAGTGCTTGTTGATTCAGCCGTTTTCTTCCATCCCCAGTAGAAATTCAACGTGGCATTTGGTTCCAATTCCTGAGGCAGCTTCCAACTGCTTGCCGATTGATCTGAGAGGGGGGAGAGAGCAGGTAATTTTTCTTCTTTGAAAGCTTCATTGGATTCCTTCCATAGTTGCCATACAGCCTGCTTCATGTCGTCTGTTTCTTTCCATTTCATACGGATGGCTGTACTGAAAGTGATTGTATCATCTTTCAGTCGCTGGTCGAAAAAGGAGGTTATTTCTTTCCGATACTTTTCTTTCAAAGTCTGGTCTTCCTTTTGTGCCATAGCGGAGGAAAGTGTGCAGCAGGCTATTCCCAGGCACAGAATGTGTGTATAAGTCTTTCTTAATGGTAGGATCATTGTTTCTATAGATTAAATTTTCCTGCAAGGTATCAACATTTTCCGGGATGTGCAAACTGATACGATAAAAAGATGTTTTCTTTCTACTCCTCAATCTGTATGTATACAGATATTTTTTGCGTTA
>OHSS01000367.1_pt1 | contig 13107 bp, 8 predicted proteins | sample 1578781 | NCBI WGS metagenome assembly OHSS01 (sample SAMEA3879554, study PRJEB24766) | human gut metagenome | biome: human-associated habitat; feature: feces | place: USA | collected 1985/1987
CGAAGGTGAAGCCCGCCTTTGTGGACACCTGCCGTGCGGGCATGACGTGCATTGAAGATTACAGCGATTCTACCATGCGTGGCATGACGCGGTTCTATCAGGCGCTCGACGAGCTTGCCAAAGCACCCCGTCCGGTTCGTATCGCCTACTTCGGCGACTCCTTTATCGAAGCGGATATTCTGACGGCTGATTTACGCGAGATGCTTCAGCAGAAATATGGCGGTTGCGGAGTAGGTTTTGTCACCATTACGTCCATGACCAGTGGCTTCCGTCCTACAGTGCGTCATTCCTTCAGCGGATGGCAGAGTCATTCTGTCATGGACTCCGTGTTCTTTGACCGTAGCAAGCTGGGAGTCTCCGGACATTACTTTATTCCGAATACCGGTACTTATGTGGAACTGCGGGGGCAGAAGAACTATGCCTCCCGTCTGGATACTTGCCAGCGTGCCAGTATTTTTTTCTATAACCGTGGCACAACCACCCTTTCTGTCCGCGTCAATCGTGGCGAAGCAACTACCGAGACTTTTGAGCCGATTGATGATTTGCAGGAGATGACGGTAGAGGGAAATATCGGTTCTGTCCGTTGGACGGTGGAAAGTGCGGACTCCACCTTGTTTTATGGCCTTGCCATGGACGGTACTTCCGGCATTGTGCTGGATAACTTCTCACTGCGTGGCAGCTCCGGCCTTTCCCTCCGCTCTGTTCCCGTGTGGATGATGCGTGAGTTCAATGAACAGCGTCCTTACGATTTGATAATCCTGCAGTACGGACTGAATGTGGCTACAGAGCGCGGACGGAATTACGACAAGTACATTGCCGGCATGCAGACAACGGTGCAGCATCTCAAGGAGGCCTTTCCGCAAGCAGCCATCCTCATAGTCAGCGTGGGCGATAGGGACTATAAGACCGAAGAAGGGGAGCTGCGTACCATGCCTGGCATCAAGAATCTGGTTCGTTATCAACAGAATTTGGCGGCGGATGAGGCTGTCGCTTTCTGGAACATGTTCGAGGCTATGGGTGGGGAAGGCAGTATGGCAGACATGGTGCATGCCAAGCCGTCATTGGCCAATTATGATTATACGCACATCAACTTCCGTGGTGGAAAGCATCTTGCGGGATTACTTTATGAGTCTTTGATTTATGGCAAGGAACAGTATGACAGAAGGAGGGCCTACTATGAAGAGGAGCCATAAGGAGGATTCACGATTGTACGATTTACGATGTACGATTTGCTGCGCGGTGCTGGTGCTGATTGCGGCGATAGGGCCGCTCCATGCACAAGATGTATTGCCGGGCAGCCTTTCGTGTCATGTCGGCGGAACGGATTGTGATACTCTCTGCCTCTATTCCCAACGTACGGATACGGTGTCTGTCCCTTTGATAACTTTTCCCGCCGCATTCCGGCAAATGAAGGAGAATGTACTTACCGACAGTCTGGGTATTCTTAATCCTTTCTGGGAGAAGCTACGTCTGTCCCGGCTGGGCGCTTCCGCTGATACGCTTCGCATCGTACATGTGGGCGACAGCCATATACGCGGCCATATCTTCCCCCGTACCACTGGTGCGTTGATGCAGGACACTTTCGGAGCAGTCTCTTATACCGATGTAGGTATCAACGGTGCATTTTGCATTACTTTCACCCGTCCGGACCGTATTGCTGATATTGCGGCTCTGCATCCCGACCTGCTTATTCTTTCCTTCGGGACGAACGAAAGCCATAACCGCCGTTACAATACAATGCTGCACTATCGCCAGATGGACGACCTTGTACGCATGCTTCGCGAGAAACTGCCGAATGTACCGATGTTGATGACGACCCCTCCGGGCTCTTACGAGAGTTTCCGGCAGCGTCGCCGTCGTCGAACCTATAAGATTAATCCGCGTACTGCCGTTGCCGTGCAGACTATCCGCCGCTATGCCGATGAAAACGGATTGGCGGTATGGGACATGTACGAAATACTTGGCGGTACCCACCGTGCCTGCCTCAACTGGCAGGAAGCCGGATTGATGCGTCCGGACCATGTACACTATTTGCCGGACGGTTACCGCCTGCAAGGCGAGCTGTTCTACCAGGCCTTGTTAAAAGCTTATAACGATTATGTGGAATATTGACGAATTTTTATCCGGATTGAATATAGACTTGGACCGTTTGCGCGATGTCTTCACTTATGACCCGCAAGCCCCGATGATATTCAGCAGTGGTATTTTCCTCTGGCTGTTTGTCGCTTTTATATTGGTTTATCTGTTGTTGCAACGCCGGACGACGGCGCGTTTGCTGTTTGTCACCTTGTTTTCCTATTACTTCTATTATAAAAGTAGTGGCACTTATTTCTTCCTGCTTGGACTGGTGACGGTCTGTGACTTTTTCATTGCACGCTTGATGGCACGCGAGGCTATTCCCTGGCTACGTAAGGCATGGGTTGTGTTGAGTCTGTTCATCAATTTGGGATTGTTGTGTTACTTCAAGTACACCAATTTTCTGGGCGAAACTTTTGCCTCGCTGACGGGAGGCACGTTCACGACAATGGATATTTTCCTTCCGGTGGGCATCTCTTTTTTCACTTTTCAGTCGTTGAGCTATACGATAGATGTGTACCGTCGCCAGATAACGCCTCTGACCAGTTTGTTGGATTATGCTTTTTATGTTTCTTTCTTTCCCCAGTTGGTGGCGGGTCCTATTGTACGTGCCCGTGATTTCATTCCGCAAATCCGCCGCCCGCTGTTTGTCTCCAATGAGATGTTCGGACGTGGAATCTTCCTCATCGTGAGTGGGCTCTTCAAGAAAGCGGTTATATCGGACTATATCAGCGTTAACTTTGTAGAGCGTATTTTTGATAATCCTACTCTTTATTCGGGGGTGGAGAATCTGATGGGTGTTTATGGCTATGCCTTGCAGATTTATTGCGACTTCTCCGGTTACAGTGATATGGCTATCGGCATTGCCTTGTTGCTGGGCTTCCATTTCAATATCAATTTCGATTCCCCTTATAAGTCCACTTCCATTACGGAATTTTGGAGGCGGTGGCATATTTCGCTTTCCAGCTGGTTGCGCGATTACCTTTATATTTCTTTGGGAGGCAACCGGAAGGGGAAAATTCGCCAATATGCCAATCTCATCATTACCATGTTTCTGGGCGGCTTGTGGCATGGCGCTTCGTGGAATTTTGTACTTTGGGGAATGATGCATGGCGTTGCGCTTGCAGCCCATAAGTTCTGGATGACGCTTACCGGGCGTAAGAAGGGGACGGAGAGCCATGGCATCCACCGCTTCTTCGGAGTGCTTGTCACTTTCCATTTTGTTTGTTTCTGCTGGATATTCTTCCGTAATGCGGAGTTCTCCACATCAATGGATATGCTGAAGCAGATATTCACTACTTTCCGTCCGCAACTCTTCCCGCAGCTGGTAGAGGGTTATTGGGAAGTGTTTGCACTGATGGCATTGGGCTATCTGCTGCATTTTGTGCCCGACAGTTGGGAACGTGCTTGCACAAAAACAGTAATCCGCCTCCCCTTGTTGGGAAAGGCGGTACTGATGCTTGCTGTAATCTATCTGGTCATTCAGATGAAAAGTTCGGAGATACAGCCGTTTATCTATTTCCAGTTCTGATTACTTCTTCTCGGTCGCTGTGGAGTCTGCCTGCTGTCGGAAGGGTTCTCGGTAGTTGAGCCCGTCTCTCCGGTAGAGGCCGATGAGTCCGGCCAGTCGGGTAGTGAAGTTTGTATAATCTTTCTTTTCCAGTTGTGTCCATTGTACTTCGGCAAGGGCGGCCATACGGGGGAGAACCATATACTCTACCTGTTCGCTGGTCGGGATGTATTCTGTCCAAAGGTTGGCTTGTGTGCCGAGTATGTGCTTGGCTTGTTCTTCGGTCAGTGAGGCGGTAGGATTCAGACTGTATACTTTCTCCAATGGGACAAAGCCTCCGATGGCAAATGGTTCGTGCCGGGTATCCTCACTTTGGTAATAATCAAAGTAGCAATAGTCATTGGGTGTCATTATCACGTCGTGTCCCAGTTGGGCCGCCTTGATTCCTCCTGCCGAGCCACGCCATGACATAACAGTTGCGTTGGGGGCGACGTCGCCTTCCAGAATCTCATCCCAGCCGATAATCTGGCGTCCTTTACTATTGAGGAGCTTTTCGATACGTGTCATACAATAGCTCTGCAGACGGTCTTCGGCAGTATGGTTCTTGTCGGCTTTCAATTTTTCGGTTCTGATACGTGCCTGGCATTTGGGACACTTTTCCCAACGGGTGCGGGGAGCTTCGTCACCGCCGATGTGGATGTATTTGGAAGGGAATATGTCAATGATTTCGGCCATGACATCTTCGAGGAACTGCATGGACTTTTCGTTGCCGATGCACAGCACATCTTCGAATACGCCCCAACGTGGGCACACTTCATACGGTCCACCGGTACATCCCATTTCGGGATAGGCGGCCAGTGCGGCAAGCATGTGTCCGGGCAGGTCTACTTCGGGGATGACCGTGATATAGCGCTCCCCGGCATATTTTACGATTTCTTTGGCTTGCTCCTGCGTATAGAAACCGCCATACTGGGTGTTGTCATACTCTTCGGTGTTCCGGCCGATAACGGTACGGTCGCGCCAGGCGCCGATTTCCGTCAGCTTGGGATACTTCTTTATTTCTATTCTCCAGCCTTGGTCTTCGGTGAGGTGCCAGTGGAAGGTATTCATATTGTGAAGTGCCAGCAAGTCTATGTATTTCTTTACGAACTCAATGGGAAAGAAGTGGCGGCCCACATCGAGGTGCATGCCTCGGTAGCTGAAGCGGGGTTCATCCTGGATGCTGCCGGCAGGCAATAGGATAGAGGTGGCTTTGGTTTCGGCAGGGATTGATTTACGCAGGGTTTGTATACCGTAGAACACTCCGTTCTCGGTCTGTCCGTTTAGGGTCACCCGGTCGGCTTTGACGGTCAGCACATAGCCTTCCCGGTTGCCGATAGCCGGATCCAGTCCCAATGTGATGGCGCCTTTGGGCGCTTCGCTCCCCGGGGCAAGGGCTTCTGTCTGGAGGGTGCGGCCGGTGGACTGGCTGATGTATTCGGCCAGAAACTCGGCATTGCGTTTCAAAAGTTCATTGTTTTCGGGGTAGGCGATGATGGTACCGTCATTCAGGTTGAAGGGGGATTCCTGACTCAAGGCAACCTCCTGGGGCAAGGGAATGACTTGATAGTTGGCTGTTGTTTCTACTCCGCATGAAGAGCAGGCCAGGATGAGAGTGCCTGCAAGGAGCATGTGTGTAAGTTTTCTCATGGCATTGAACTGATTAAATTAGTGTCTGACAAATATAGAGAAAAAATACTAAAGAGGCAGAGGAGAAGGGGATAAATGCATGCTCATACCTCAGTTCTTTTTTGCTCTATACTCCTTGGGTGACATTCCCGTGTGTTTCTTGAAATATCGTCCGAAGAAAGACTGGTCGGGAAAACGATATTTGTCGGCAATCTCTTTCAGTGACATGCCGGTGGATTGCAGCGCCATTTTCAGTTCCAATATCAGGTTTTCGTCAATGATTTCTTTGGCAGAATTTTCCGCCACTTGTTTGGTGATGGCAGATAGGTAGCGGGTCGAAATGCAGAGTTGGTCAGCATAAAAAACGACATCCCGCTGGGTAGTACAGTACGTATGTACCAGATTTATAAACTTTTTGAACAATTCTTCTTTCCGGTTACTGCCATTGATTTGTTCCTCCGTAAAGTAACGTTGAACCTTGTCGTAGGTGTCAAGAAAGAAAATTTGCAGCAGGTTTTGTGCAATGGCTTCGCGATACAGATTTTCAGAATCGCGGTAGATGGCATTGCTTGCCGTGATGAGTCCCGTGATAGCACGAACCGGTTCGTCTTCGGTATGCGTATAGCATGCATTCTCCTTTATAAAATGTATGAAGGGCGGCTCTAAACGGAAGCATGCCGTCTTGAACATTGTCTCGGAATAGGCAAAGAAGTCCACCAGAAAATCTTTACTCGCACTTGTCAGTGAAATAATGGAACTTGGAAGCAGCGTAATGTGCGTATTGGGTACAATATGATATTTTCTTAAATCTATTGTGATAATTGCTTCTCCACGGGTGCAGAACATCAGTGCTCCATTGTTCATTTTCAGAAGACGTTCCCGGAAGAATTCCAGGTTGTCTGTTCCGGCTCTGAACGTTTCTTGTTTGGTAGTCAGTAATGGGTTCATATTTTAGATTGTTTATGATTTGCGGTCACAAAGGTACGAGTTCTTTTTGGATTGTTAAATGGCATGTTCCGAAAATGAACAGTCGTGTACCTCCAATGAAACAAAAGGTTGTTCAAAAACGGCATACCTTTGCTGCCGGCTTAAAAAATAAAAGATAAAGCCGGCGTATTATTTTTTTTAAGATAAAGAGTATGATAACAAAAAAGAGTATGATGAAACAGATGATGACCGTCATCTGTAGTGCAACACTGGCAGCCTGCGGCAGCGCGCCTGCCGTGCAACCCCAGTCGGAATATCAGGTGATGACTATTTCGACTACCGACAGAGAACTGCAGACAATCTATTCCGCAGCCATCCGCGGACGGCAGGACATCGACATCTATCCGCAGGTGTCTGGTACACTCACCAAACTTTGTGTGGAGGAAGGACAGACCGTGCGTCGGGGGCAAGTCTTGTTTATTATCGACCAGGTGCCCTATCTGGCAGCCTTGCGCACAGCAGAAGCCAATGTGGAAGCTGCCCGTGCCGGCGTGGCCACTTCGCAACTGACATATGACAGCAAGAAGGAGCTTTATGCCCAGAAGGTGATTTCCGAGTTTGACTTAAAGACTTCCTACAACAGCCTGCTGACAGCGAAAGCCCAGTTGGCCCAAGCCGAGGCGCAGCAGGTGAATGCCGCCAATAACCTCTCTTATACAGAAGTGAAGAGTCCGGCAGATGGAATGGTAGGTACGCTCCCTTATAGGGTGGGGACGTTGGTCAGCGCCAGTTTGCCCAAACCACTGACGACCGTATCCGATAATTCTAATATGTATGTCTATTTCTCCATGACAGAGAATCAGTTGCTTGACCTCACCCGCCGCTACGGCTCCAAGGATAAAGCGCTGGCAGAGATGGACTCTATCGAATTACAGCTCAATGACCGTTCTGTCTATCCGCAAGAAGGTAAGATAGAAACTATCAGTGGTGTAATTGATACCTCTACGGGTACAGTCAGTCTGCGTGCCGTGTTCCCCAATAAAGAGGGATTGCTGACCAGTGGCGGTTCGGGCAACGTCATCATCCCGGTACGGAAAGAGAACTGCATCGTTGTTCCCCAGAGTGCCACTTACGAAGTGCAGGACAAGGTCTATGTATATAAGGTAGTTGACGGCAAGGCGCAATCAGTTCCCGTGCAAGTGACCCGTGTGAACGGAGGTCAGGAATATATCGTAGAGAGTGGCTTGAAAGTGGGGGACACAATTGTGGCCGAAGGCGTGGGTTTGCTGCGTGAAGGTACCTCCGTCCAACCCAAAACGAATGAATGATAATTTTTAACCGATAGAATATGAACCTCAGAACTTTTATAGAACGCCCCGTTTTTTCGGCAGTCATCTCCATTACGATTGTCATTCTGGGCATCATCGGATTGTTCACCTTGCCCGTTGAGCAATATCCCGACATTGCGCCGCCCACCATCATGGTGAGCACCACTTACTATGGTGCCAGTGCGGAAACCCTTCAGAAAAGTGTTATCGCTCCGTTGGAAGAGGCTATCAACGGTGTGGAGGACATGACTTACATGACTTCTACCGCCAGCAATGCAGGGTCGGTTTCCATTACTGTTTACTTCAAGCAGGGTACAGACCCGGACATGGCGGCGGTCAATGTGCAGAACCGTGTGTCCAAAGCCACGGGGCAGCTTCCTGCCGAAGTAACCCAGGTGGGTGTCACCACCAGCAAGCGGCAGACCAGTATCTTGCAGCTGTTCTCTTTATATAGCCCTGATGACAGCTATGACGAAAACTTTCTTGCCAACTATATCAGTATCAACCTGAAGCCGCAGATTCTACGTATCTCCGGTGTGGGCGATATGATGATTATGGGTGGTGACTACAGTATGCGTATCTGGATGAAACCGGATGTCATGGCGCAGTACAAGCTGATACCTTCGGATGTGACGGCTGTGCTGGCAGAGCAGAATATCGAATCGGCCACCGGGTCGTTTGGTGAGAACTCGGATGAGACGTATCAATATACCATGAAATATACGGGACGCCTCATTACTCCTGAGGAGTTCGGCGACATCGTCATCCGTTCTACCGAAGACGGCGAGGTGCTGAAACTGAAGGACATCGCCGACATAGAACTGGGTAAGGATAGTTATGCCTACAAAGGTACCATGGATGGACATCCCGGTATCTCCTGCATGGTGTTCCAGACCGCGGGGTCCAATGCCACGGAAGTGAACCGGCAGATTGACCGGCTCCTTGAAGAAGCACGCAAGGACTTGCCGAAAGGCGTGGAGCTTACCCAGATGATGTCCAGCAACGACTTCCTTTTCGCCTCTATCCACGAAGTGGTGAAAACGCTGATTGAGGCTATTATCCTGGTTATCCTGGTGGTTTATGTCTTTTTGCAAGACATCCGCTCTACGCTGATTCCGCTGGTAGGTATCGTTGTTTCACTGATTGGTACGTTTGCTTTCATGTCCGTTGCCGGATTCAGTATCAATCTGATTACGCTGTTTGCGCTGGTATTGGTGATTGGTACGGTGGTGGATGACGCCATTGTCGTGGTGGAGGCGGTGCAGGCACGGTTTGATGTGGGCTATAAGTCCTCCTATATGGCAAGTATCGATGCGATGAAGGGCATCAGCAACGCGGTTATCACTTCTTCACTGGTGTTTATGGCGGTGTTTATTCCGGTATCGTTCATGGGAGGGACTTCCGGTACGTTCTATACCCAGTTTGGGCTGACGATGGCGGTGGCTGTTGGCATTTCGGCGATTAATGCGCTGACACTCAGTCCCGCACTTTGTGCCTTGCTGCTGAAACCTTATATCAATGAGGATGGGACGGAGAAGAATAATTTTGCTTCGCGCTTCCGCAAGGCATTCAACACGGCTTTCGAGGCGGTGGTCGAGAAGTATAAGAAGATAGTGCTGCTGTTCATCAAGCGCCGCTGGCTGGGATGGTCGTTGCTGGCACTTTCGGTAGTGCTGCTGGTATTCCTGATGAATACCACCAAGACCGGACTGGTGCCCGACGAGGACCAAGGAACGTTGTTTGTCAACGTTAGCACCGCTCCGGGTAGCTCGCTCAAGACGACAAATGACATTATAGACCGCGTGGAGAAGCGTCTGGAAGACCTTCCTCAGAAATTGCACTTGCAGAAAGTTGCCGGTTATGGTCTGCTGTCCGGGCAGGGAAATTCTTTCGGTATGATTATCGTGAAGCTGAAACCTTGGGACGAGCGTACGGCAAAGGAAGACCAGGTGCAGGCAGTCGTCAACCAGATATACGCTCGCACGGCGGATATTAAGGATGCTACAGTCTTTGCCTTTGCTCCGGGTATGATTCCGGGCTATGGTATGGGTAATGCGCTGGACTTGAATGTGCAGGACAAGCAGGGAGGGGATATGAACACCTTCTTCCAGACCACCCAGCAGTATCTGGCGGCACTGAACCAGCGTCCGGAAATTTCGATGGCATACTCCACGTTCGATGTACGCTATCCGCAGTGGACCGTCGAGGTGGATGCTTCCAAGTGCAAACGTGCCGGGATTACTCCCGACCAGGTGTTGTCCACACTGTCGGGCTATTATGGCGGGCAATATGTTTCCAACTTCAACCGTTTCTCCAAAGTTTACAAGGTAATGATTCAGGCCGACCCGAAGTTCCGTTTGGATGAGGCTTCACTGAACAATGCCTTTGTGCGCATGTCCAACGGTGAGATGGCTCCGTTGAGCCAGTTCGTTACGCTGACCCGTTCCTACGGTGCCGAGTCCTTGAGCCGCTTCAACATGTTCAACTCCATTGCCGTGAATGCTATGCCTGCCGAGGGATACAGTACCGGTGACGCCATCCGTGCCGTACAAGAAACGGCGGAGATAGCCTTGCCGAAGGGATATGGCTATGACTTTGGTGGCATCACCCGCGAGGAAAGCCAGCAGAGTGGTACTACAGTCATCATCTTCGGTATCTGTATCTTGATGATTTACTTGATTCTGAGTGCGCTTTACGAGAGTTTTCTGATTCCGTTTGCCGTTATCCTGGCCGTTCCTGCGGGCCTGATGGGGTCATTCCTTTTTGCCAGGATAGCCGGGTTGGAGAATAATATCTATTTGCAGACGGGACTTATCATGCTGATAGGTCTGTTGGCAAAGACCGCTATTCTGTTGACGGAGTATGCCGCCGAGCGCCGTAAAGCGGGAATGGGGCTGATTGCTTCTGCCGTCAGTGCGGCAAAGGCGCGTTTCCGTCCCATCCTGATGACGGTACTGACGATGATTTTCGGCCTTTTCCCCTTGGTGGTTGCCACGGGTGTCGGAGCCAACGGTAACCGTTCATTGGGTACGGGTGTTGTCGGGGGTATGTTCATCGGCACACTGGCGCTGCTGTTCATTGTTCCTGTCTTGTTCATCAGTTTCCAGTGGTTGCAGGAGCGGCTTCGTCCTGCCCAATCCGTCCCGACGAGCGACTGGCAGATTGAGGAAGAGATGAAAGTAAGCCGGAAGGAGATAGAAGAATCACATTAGTACATTATCGCGTAACTAACATAAAAAAATAATGAAGAAACAATTCATATTATTAGCTGTCGCCGGCTTGGTACTGACCAGTTGCGACATCTATACCAAATACCAGCGCCCGGAGGACATCACGACCGATGGACTTTATGGACACGATTTGGATGGGCAAAGTCTGGATAGCCTGAGTCTGTTTGCGGCATCGGACACTACCTCCATCGCTTCCCTTTCCTGGCGCGAGCTTTTTACGGACCCGCAATTACAGTCGCTCATCGAACAAGCCTTGCAAGGCAACACTGACCTGCTTTCCGCCCAACAACGTATCAAGGAGGCAGAAGCCACGCTGATGTCGGCCAAACTTTCGTACCTGCCTTCGTTTATGCTCACTCCGCAGGGTGGCGTCAGCAGTTTCGACAATTCCAAAGGCTCGTGGACCTATTCCGGCATTGCCTCGGCAAGTTGGGAAGTCGATATTTTTGGTAAGTTGACCAATGCCAAACGCCGTTCCAAAGCGCTCTACCTTCAAAGCTTGGAGTACGAACAAGCCGTCAGCACTTCGCTGATAGCTAATGTGGCCAATCTGTACTACACCTTGCTGATGCTCGACGAGCAATACCGCATTTCCGAAGAAACAGCCGCCAGTTGGCGCGAAAGTGTACGCACCATGCGAGCCATGATGGCTGCAGGCATGACGAACGAGGCGAGTGTCTCGCAATCCGAAGCCAACTGTCGTCAGGTGGAAGCTTCGCTGCTCGACCTCCGGCAGCAGGTAAAGGAAGTGGAAAACAGTCTCTCCATTCTGTTGGGCGATGTTCCGGGCACCATTGAGCGTGGCCGGTTGGCGGGGCAGGAGTTCCCGCAGGAACTTGCGGTGGGCGTACCTCTGCAATTGCTTTCCCGCCGTCCCGATGTGAAAAGTGCCGAACTCTCGCTGGCATCCGCTTTCTACAGCATCAATGCCGCCCGTTCTGCTTTCTACCCCTCCATCACCCTGAGCGGTACAGCTGGCTGGACCAACTCGGCAGGAAGCATGATTGTCAATCCAGGAAAACTACTCTTCTCCGCCATCGGCTCGCTGACACAACCCTTGTTCAACAAAGGGCTGAACGTGGCACAGCTCAAGATAGCCAAAGCACAGCAGGAAGAAGCCAGGCTCGCTTTTCAGCAAGCTTTGCTCAATGCCGGTAGCGAAGTGAACAATGCTCTGACCCAAGTGCAGGTAGCCCGTGGAAAGACGGAGCTCCGCGCAAGGCAGATAACTTCACTGGAAACTACCGTCCGCAGCACCCGGTTACTGATGCAACACGGCACCTCCACCTATTTGGAAGTGCTCACTGCCCAGCAGGGGCTACTCTCTGTCCAACTGACACAGGTAGCCGACCGCTTTGATGAAATACAAGGTATCATCAACCTCTATCAAGCCCTCGGTGGAGGGCGGGAGTAAAATATACTCTTTCTCATCTTCATTCTCTCGCCCCTCTATCAATCCGGCATTTCCTTTTTTTGTGGGAATCCGATGGTAGAGGGGCTTTCATATAAGCGGGCTATGGCAAAAAAACTACGGTTTCTTGCCGTCAAACCGGGACAAACTTTATAACTTTGCGGCATACGACATAAAAATCTATCTATTATGAACTGCAAATCCTTGTTTTTTCTGGTTGTTTTTTCCCTGACCCTTATATCAGGGGTGTTTGCTCAAAAGAAAGTTTCTATTCTTGGCGATTCCTATTCCACTTTTTACGGTCATGTCTCTCCTGCCGCCAATCTCTGCTGGTATGGAGTTCCCGGCGAAAAGAAAGAGAATGATGTGACAAAGGTGGAGGAAACCTGGTGGTACCGTTTCATCCATGAGCACGGCTTTCAGTTGGAACGCAACAATTCCTATTCCGGCTCTACCGTCTGTCATACCGGTTACGAGAAAGCCGATTACTCCGACCGTTCTTTTATCACCCGTATTCACAACCTCGGCACCCCCGACATAATCCTTGTTTTTGGCGGTACCAATGACAGTTGGGCAGGTGCTCCCATTGGCGCATACCAATATGATGGCTGGACGAAAGCCGATTTGTATAGCTTCCGTCCTGCCTTTTGCTATCTGCTTGCATCTCTCAAGCAGCTCTATCCTGCGGCCAGGATTTATAATATTACCAATTCTGAATTATCCGAAGAGGTAACTGATTCCATGGATGAAATTTGCCGGCACTATGGCATCGAGAATATTCGTTTGCACGACATTGATAAACAATGGGGGCATCCTTCTGTGCAAGGAATGCAGAGTATCGATGCTCAGGTTTGGGAGTCTGTCTCCCCGATATTGGAGGCTTCTGTTTCTTTGCCTGCCAAGAACTAAGGACAGACTCATTGGGAGTTATCCTTTTCTATCCTAAATGCTAATCTT
>OHSS01000371.1_pt1 | contig 12983 bp, 8 predicted proteins | sample 1578781 | NCBI WGS metagenome assembly OHSS01 (sample SAMEA3879554, study PRJEB24766) | human gut metagenome | biome: human-associated habitat; feature: feces | place: USA | collected 1985/1987
GCGCCAGTTGGTGCCGATCGTGTTCGCTTCCGTCTGGAACTCCGCAGATGCCACGTCCGCACGTTTGAAGTCGGCATACGACTTGGTGTCCGTCATGACGATCGCTGTTTCCGCGCCGCCCAGGTGGTTGATCGTGATTACATCCTGCGTGAACGAGATCACCGGTCCCGATGCCATCATGGTCGAAGAGGCGGCGTAGGCCCACATGATGTCCCATTTGCTCTTGGCGGGCTGGAGCACCTGTTCGCCGGTTTCGAGCGAGAGTCCGATGAAGCTGTAAATCGGGTCTTTCGTGATTTCGACGGTTTTTGGGGTCGTATCTTCCACCTTGCCGTACTCTACCTTGTAGCCGTTGCCGCTGCGGGTGACTTTCACTTTGTACCAGAGGCTCCGGTTTTCCGTACCGTCGGTATTGGTCTTGTTGTCGGCCGAGGCCACGAAAAATACCTTGTTGTTCGCATCCGTAGCCGATATTTCGCCGAATGCGGTCTTCGACAGGTCGCCCGTGACGTCGTCGATCCATTCCGCCTTGAAGTCTTCGGACATGCTGCCTGCGGCGATGTTGGGTGCGCTCTGCGCATCTTCGAGGGTTACGGCTGCGAAGTCCGTTTTCTCGGAAGCGGCCGCTACCGTTGCGTATGAAGAGTTGAGTACCACGCGGAACTCATCGCCGCAGTAGAAGCCCAGGTTCCAGCTCTTGCGGTCGATCTGCATCTGGCTGTTATTACTCAGATCGACATAGACCATGTTGGCGTAGTTCTGGTCACCGACTTTCCCTTCGAGCGTCATCGTGCCGCCCGTGGAGACGATCGGAGTGAACGAGAGGGTCATCTCCTTGGTCGTGCCGATCTTGTAGCCTTCGGTCAGCGAGAGGGAGAGAATCTGGAATTTCGCCGTTCCCTCGGGGTTTTTACCCGTCGCTTTGGCTACGGTGAAAGTGCCCGTGGACTGTCCGGCCGGAATATTGACCGTGATCTTGCCGTCGGTCATGGCCGGGGTCGTCGTGATGTCCGCGTCGGATACGTCCGAAGAGGTCATTTCCATCGTTACGTCCAAGCTCTCGGTCGTAGCGCGGCTGAGTTTCAGGCCGAGGCTGACGGTTTCGCCGTCCATGCCGGCTTCCGATACGGCGAATTCGACCGAAATGTCCTGCAACTTCAGGTTGTCGTCATCGTCGTTGCATGCCGAGAATCCGAAGGTCATCAGACAGGCTGACAGTAAGTAAAGTAATCTTTTCATAGAATGGTTTTAATTAGTTAATATTGAATTTGTTATTTTTTGAATTTTCCGTTCAGCATCAAGTTCAGTCCGATGAAGTAGCTGCGTCCGCAGCCGAGATAGCTGACCGAAGGGGTGTCGTTCGCGGATTCTACGATCGTGCGTATGTCGGTCAGGTTGAAGAGGTTTTTGACACCTACGTTCAGGCTCAGGAACGAGGTCAGCTTCTGCGTGACGGTGATGTCCCCGTAGTGGTAGGAGGGGAGTCCCCTCAGGTAAATTTCGCTCTCTTTCTTGTTGTCCGGGGTCGTGTATTCGTGGTAATAGTACTCCTTGCGCTGGCCGGTGTATTTGTAGAAGAAACTGATGTCCGTTCCCGACTTGGCGATATGGTAACTGATGGTCGTACTCACTTCGGGCGAATAGCGGAACTGGGGCAGGCTTTTATCGTCGGAGGCATATTTGTTGTAGCGTCCGATCAGCGAAGCATTGACGTTCACGCGTAATCCGCCCCATGCCAGCGAGGTTTCCAGTGCCCCGCCCAGGGTTTTGTAGCGGCCGATGTTGTAGTAGGTGTTGTAGTTGGGAATATCGACGTTCTGCGCCAGGCTGATCTTGTCCTTGAAGACGTTGTAGAAACCGCTCAACGTGGTGGTGAGCCGGATCCGCGCGTTATGCAGGATGCGGTAGGTGAACGATCCCGTGACATTGTTCGAATATTCGGCTTTCAGGTCCGGGTTGCCGTCGATGTCGTGGTTGTCGTTGTGGAACGAGAAGTAGAGCTCCTGCAGGGTCGGCGTACGGAAGCCGTAGGCATAGGAGAGGCGGATGTCCATATCGGGTGTCAGATCGAACTTCGTTAAAATCGAAGGTACGGCCACAGGAGCTTCGTAGTCGGCCATCAGGAAAGCCCGAACGCCGGGGCGTACGCTCATCCAGCTCCAGGGTTTGTATTCGGCCGAGATGAAGAATGCCAGATCGGAGATCGTGGGGGTGCCGTCGATGCGTCCGCCCTTGCCTTCGGTCCATTGGTATTCCAAACCGGGCTGAAGGCTGATCTTCGGGCCGATATTCCAGGTTGCCGTCGCCCGTGCGATCCAGGCTTTGTACTGGGTGACATCCTGACTGGCATCTTCGGCCGAGAGCCATTTCTCTCCGGTCGAGAGGTCTGTCCAGGTGGTCTGCGTGCGGCGCTTGTAGTCCTGGTAGGAGAGGGCGAGATTGACGCTCAACCGGTTGTCCAGTCTCCAGTCTGCCTGTAACTGATGGGTGTATCGTTTGGTCAGATAGTCCTTGTCGGAAACCTTCTCCGGTTCGATGGCGGTACCGTTCAGAGGACCGAAGATTTTCTCGTCGAGGAAATCCAGCCGGTACCAGACGTTCAGGTTGCGTCGCTGGAACCCTATCATACCGTTGGCCAGCGACTGGTCTTTGGGATGCCAGCGCTTTTCGCGTCCGGTCAGGTCGCCCTGCCAGCCGCCGTTGTCGTTGCGGGTGTAGCCGCCGTTGAAGTAGAGTCCGTTTTTAAGATTGAATCCGAGGTCGATGCTTTCGTTGTGAAGACCTTCGCCGTTGAAGAACTGGTATTCCTTGCCCATCGTTTCTTCCTGGATGCGGGCGCCCACGCGCCAGGTGCTTTCGCCGGAATAGCCCGGTCCCTTTTTGGTGATGATGTTGATGACTCCCGCAAGGGCATCCGTGCCATAGACTACCGACATCGGACCTTCGACGATTTCGACCCGTTCGATCCGGTTTACGTCGAGTTGGCTGAGGCTCTGTTTGGTCGAGCCTCGGTCGATCATCGGAATACCGTCCATGAGGATTTTGACGTTGTTGCCGCTCATACCCATCAGCTCGAAGTCCGTTTCTCCGAGCGCCATGTCGTTCGAGAGGCGGATGCCGATTTCGGTGTTGAGAAGCGACTGTACATCCAGGGGTGCCTTTTGCCGGATCTGATCGCTGTTTACCGACCGTACCTTATATAAGGAGTTTTTCATGGATTGCGGCGAGAACTGTCCGGTGACGACCACCTCCTCCAACTGGTTGATATCTTCCTTGACTTCGATGTTCGGGAATACGTTTTCCCGACCGGTTTCGATGGTGACCGGAAACTCCTTGCGGTGGGCGGTTACGGATTGGACGACCATCGTATATTCGCCCGGGGGAGCCGCAAATTCGAAATTGCCGTCCCCGTCGGACATCCCGCCGAATACCGTATTTTTCAGCGAAACCGTGATGTATTCGGCCGGAGCGCCGTCTGTGGTGATGACATTGCCCGAGATTTTGACCTTTACCCGGTTTTGTCCCGCTGCGGGCAGGACGGACAATAATAATAGGATGACAGTGCAGATATTTTTAATCATGGGCTTTTGGTTTTATTCGTTTGCAAAAGTAGGGGGGGTAAAACGGGCGGGCAATCACCCGTTTTAGGTATTTCGGAGGCGAGAGGTAGTCAAATGTGGTGAGCTTGCCCGTCTGTCGGATTCCTGAGCTGTTTCCCGGATCTTCCGTTCGGTTTGCGGAGCGGTCCCTTGATTTTTGTCCGGCCGGAGGTGGCGTTGGGGCGGTTGCGATAAAGTCCGGTCGTTTTTCGGGTTTGGCGGAGATTTTGTACAAGCAGTATCGAAAGAACTTAAAAAATTATCGATTATGTTTTTCTTGTGGTATTTATTGATAGGTTTGGTTGCCGGATGGCTCGCCAACCTGATCGTGAAAGGGCGGGGGTCCGGCCTGATCGTCAATTTAGTTGTCGGCATCGTCGGCGGGGTGCTCGGCGGCTGGATCTTCTCGCTGTTCGGACTTTTCGCCGTAGGAACCATCGGCAGTATCGTCACTTCGGTAGTCGGTGCTATCGTATTGTTGTGGATCGTAGCTGCCGTAGGCAATAAAAAAGAGAAAAAGATAGACTAAAAAATTATTCGTATGAATGAGAAATTGAATGCGGACAAAGAGCGTCTGAAGGCGGATCTGTCCGATACGGTACAGGATGTGAAAGAGCATGTGGCCGCGAAAGCCGGTCAGGTGAAAGAACAGGTCGTAGCGAAAGCCGGCCAGGTCAAGGAAAGCGCCCGCCAGCAGGCGCAGCAACTGAAAGGACAGGCCAAGGAGCAGGCAGGCAAAGTGCTTGACAAGACCAAGGAATTGGTCGATAAGGCATCCGAAAAGGTGAAAGAGTGGTAATAAAAAATAGAATGGAAAAGAGAGGCCGGCCAGCCATAGGGCCGGCCTTTTCGTTTGTGTGTCCGGACAAATGGATTATCTTTGCACCCCGACAGGCCGAAGTTCCGCTACAGAGGAACCGAGGCCGATATTATTAATCACTTTAATTTTTACAGGATGAAAGAGATCCAAACAAAGCGTACTCCGCGCTTCAGGCGCTGGTGTCGCAAGGGTTACGCCGCTTTCGCGAGCCTTCGGCGCCAGGTTACCATCGGAGTCCTCTCTGTTTCGATGTCCACCATTCTCCTGTCCACGACGACGCCCGTGCAGGCGCAGACCGTCGATTCGCTTACGATCGCCAGAGAGCTGGAGATCGAAACGGTCGAGGTGACGGGGGTGAAAGCCACCCCCACGCGCAGTGCGATGTCGTCCACCTCCGTTTTCGATCGAAAGGCGGGTGCTTCGGCGCCGGTCCAGACCCTCGAGTCTGTGCTGCGTTTGAGCCCTGCGATCGATCTTCGGGAACGGAGCGGCAGGGGAACGCAGGCGGACATTATGATCCGGGGAGGTTCCTTCGACCAGACGATGGTCATGCTCAACGGTATTAACTTTACGGATGCCCGAACGGGTCATCAGTCGCATTCGCTGCCGATCGACATAGATTGCATCGCGGGAATCGATCTGATCGACGGCGTATCGGGCGTCGGTGCGTATGCAGGGGCCCTGAATATCCGCACGATGCCTCTCAAATCCCGCTATCTGCGCATCGAGGCGGCGGGCGGCGACGACGGCTATGCGTACGGCAATCTCTCGGGGGCCGTGACCAAGGGACGTTTTTCCCTTTTTGCCGCCGGGTCGTACCGTCGCAGCGACGGGTATATCCACAACACCGATTTCGAGAACTACAACGGTTACTTGCGGATGAACTACGACAGTGAAAAGGCCGGATTTTTCGATTTCCAGGCCGGTTATCAGAACCGGTCGTTCGGTTCGAACGGTTTCTATGCCGCGTACAATCCCGATCAGTTCGAGCATACTTCGACGGTGCTCTCTTCGCTGCGATGGGTGAAATCCGTCGGGCGTTTCACGCTCAATTCGTCGGTCAGCTACCGCAAGAATTTCGACCGTTACGACTGGACGCGCGGTACGCCGATGAATCATCACAATACGGACAATGCGGGAGCCGAGTTCTGGGCCGACTGTACGTGGAAGGGCGGTGTGACCTCCCTGGGAGGCGATTACACCTACAACCACATTTACAGCACCAATCTCGGCGAGCCGCTTCCGACTCCGCACGGCAAATATACCCATGCCAAGGACCGTCACGTGGGAAATCTCTGGCTGCGGCATGTCAAACAGTGGGAGCGTTTCGACGTTTCCGGTTCGGCCGGGGTGAGCTTCACGCCTTATGGGACTTCGGCCCTGTGGAGTCTTTCGGGAGGCTATCGTCCGGTGCGTGGGCTGCGGCTCGAGGTCGGTGCGGCCCAGTCGATGCGACTGCCTACCTTCACCGATCTTTATTACACATCCCCTGCACAGCTCAATAATCTGGATTTGAAGCCTGAACATGCGATTACCTATCGTTTCGCGGCGGATTACGCCCGCAGCGGGTGGAATGCTTCGCTGTTTACTTACTACCGGCAGGGGCGCGACATCATCGACTGGGTTTGGCGCGAGGAGCTGGGCAAGTGGCACTCCGAGCAGGAGAGCAAGCTCGACACCTATGGACTGGAGGTTTCGGGCGGTTATACGACGACCGGGTTTCTGCACCGGATTTCGGTTTCATACGGCTATATCCATACGAGCAAAGTCGATCGGGTCATCACTTCCAGTGCGCTGGATTATATGAAGCACAAAGCGGCGGCGACGGTCGAATTCCGTTTTCTGCGTAACTGTTCGCTCACGCTGACCGGTGCGGTATATGACCGCAACGGCAGCTATACCTATTATTTGCGTAATGCGGACGGTTCCCTGATGTTGGATCCCGACGGCAAGATGATGACCGAAGTGCGTGACTTCAAGCCTTATTTCCTGTTGGACGGCCGTCTGTCGTGGGAAAAGAAGGGGTGGAAGCTCTATTTTGACGTGATGAACATGACCGATACCCGTTATTTCGATTTCGGCGGGTTGGAGATGCCCGGCGTCTGGTTTTCGGGCGGTATCGTCGTGACGATCGGGTAATGTCCGGAAAAGTTTGTTTGCGGCGGGCCGGGATCGAATCCCGGCCCGTTTTATCGTTGCGAAAAGTGTCGTATTGTGAGATTCGGCCGTGGAATACGTGATAGTTTGTAACCGTATAGTCCGTTTCGATAAAAGATTTGTAACTTTCTTTGGAGGCATATTTATTTATTTCGTATATTTGTAGGTCTGTTTTACGGGCTAATTCTGAAGCGAATACAAATTCTTAACATACTCTAAAATACATGGAAAAACGTATTATTGAATGCGTGCCCAACTTTAGCGAGGGCCGTAACAAGGCTGTTATTCAGCAGATTACTTCCGCAATCGAGGCGGTTGACGGAGTCAAGTTGCTCGACGTCGATCCGGGTGAAGCGACCAACCGTACGGTGGTTACCTTCGTCGGAGAACCCGAAGCCGTGCTGGAAGCGGCTTTCCAGGGCGTCAAGAAAGCTGCCGAGGTTATCGATATGCGTAATCATAAGGGAGCGCATCCCCGTATGGGTGCCACGGACGTATGTCCGCTCATCCCGATCGCGGGTATTACGCTCGAGGAGTGCGCCGAGCTGGCCCGTCAGTTGGCCAAGCGCATCGCCGACGAGTTGCATGTGCCGACCTATTGCTACGAGGCGGCTGCCTTTACGCCGGAGCGCCGCAACCTGGCCGTATGTCGTGCCGGTGAGTACGAGGCGCTGCCCGAGAAGATGAATCACGAAGGCAAAGCTCCCGATTTCGGCGACCGTCCCTTCGACGAGGGCGTAGCACGCACGGGTGCCACCGCCGTAGGTGCACGCGACTTCCTGATCGCCGTGAACTACAACCTGAACACCACTTCGACGCGTCGCGCCAACGCCATCGCGTTCGACGTGCGCGAAAAGGGCCGTCCGGTGCGCGAAGGCAATTCGCCCGTAGGCAAACCCCTGAAGGACGAGAACGGCAAGACCATTATGAAGCCCGGTACGCTGAAGGCTACCAAAGCGATCGGCTGGTTCATCGACGAGTACCAGATCGCCCAGGTTTCGATGAATATCACCAATATTTCCGTTACGCCGCTCCACGTGGCTTTCGACGAGGTTTGCCGCGCTGCCAACGCACGCGGTGTGCGTGTGACCGGTACCGAGATCGTCGGTCTGATTCCGAAGCGTACGTTGATCGAGGCGGGCCGCTATTTCCTGAAGAAGCAGGAGCGTTCGACCGGTATTTCCGAGGAGGAGATCATCCGCATCGCCATCAAGTCGATGGGCCTGGACGAGTTGAAGCCGTTCAAACCGGAAGAGAAGGTGATCGAATACCTGATCGAAGCGGACAATAAGAAGAAGAAACTGGTCGATCTGACCTGCACCGGCTTCGCAGAGGAGACCGCCAGCGAGTCCCCGGCTCCGGGCGGCGGTTCGATTTCCGCTTACATGGGTGCGCTGGGTGCCGCGCTGGGTACGATGGTCGCCAACCTGTCGTCGCACAAACCCGGCTGGGACGCACGTTGGGAGGAGTTCTCCGACTGGGCGGACAAAGGCCAGAAGTTGATGACCGAGTTGCTGCACCTGGTCGATGAGGATACCGAAGCGTTCAACCGGATCATGAACGTATTCTCGATGCCGAAGGGTACCGACGAGGAGAAAGCTGCCCGCAGCGCCGCATTGCAGGAGGCTACGCTCTACGCTACGCAGGTGCCTCTGCGTACGATGCAGACTTCGTTCAAGGTGTTCGAAATCGTGAAGGCGATGGCCGAACAGGGAAATCCCAATTCGGTAACCGACGCCGGCGTCGGAGCGTTGGCTGCCCGCAGCGCCGTGCTGGGTGCATGTCTGAACGTGAAGATCAATGCCGCCGGCCTGAAAGACCGTGCCGTCGCCGACGATCTGATCGGCCAGGCCAACCGGATCGTCGCCGATGCGGAGAAGGCCGAGCGTGAGATTCTGGAAATCGTCGAGAGCAAGATTAAATAATTTAATACATATAAGACAATGACTGTAAAGGAATTTCAGGAGCAGATCAAGGCGGGTATCCCCGACGTGCTGCCCGCACCGAAACCGTACGATCCCACCATCAACCACGCACCCAAGCGTAAGGAGATCCTCACCGAGGAGGAGCGCGTGCTGGCCATCCGCAACGCCCTGCGCTACTTCCCGGCTAAGCACCACGAAGTGTTGGCCCGCGAGTTCGCCGAGGAGCTGCACAAGTACGGTCGTATCTATATGTACCGTTTCCGTCCCGACTATGAGATGTATGCTCGTCCGATCGAGGAGTATCCCCACAAGTCGCGTCAGGCCGCTGCGATCATGGTGATGATCCAGAACAACCTGGACAAGGCTGTGGCGCAGCATCCCCACGAGCTGATTACCTACGGCGGTAACGGTGCCGTGTTCCAGAACTGGGCGCAGTACCTGCTTACGATGCAGTATCTGTCGCAGATGACCGACGATCAGACGCTGGTGATGTATTCGGGACACCCGATGGGCCTGTTCCCGTCGCATCCGGACGCTCCGCGCGTGATCGTAACCAACGGTATGGTGATTCCGAACTATTCGAAACCGGACGACTGGGAGCGTTTCAACGCGCTCGGCGTTTCGCAGTACGGTCAGATGACCGCCGGCTCCTATATGTATATCGGCCCGCAGGGTATCGTGCACGGCACGTTCAATACGTTGCTGAATGCAGGCCGTCTGAAACTGGGCATTCCGCAAGATGGCGATTTGCGCGGACGCTTGTTTGTTTCTTCCGGTCTGGGAGGCATGAGCGGTGCGCAGCCCAAAGCTGCCGAGATGGCAGGGGCGGCGGCAATCATTGCCGAGGTGGATGCTTCCCGCATCGAAACCCGCCATACCCAGGGCTGGGTGGGACACGTTACAGATTCTCTGGAAGAAGCCTTCTCGCTGGCTCGACAAGCCATGGACGAGTGTCGCCCGGTTTCTGTGGCCTATCACGGCAATGTCGTCGATTTGCTGGAATATGCGGTGCAGAAGCAGTTGCACATAGATTTACTTTCCGACCAGACTTCCTGCCATGCCACCTATGAGGGCGGTTACTGTCCTGCCGGACTGACGTTTGAGCAGCGTACCCATATGCTGCACGAGAATCCGTCGAAATTCCGGTGTCTGGTGGATGCTTCCTTGGAGCGTCATTTTAAGGCTATAAAAAGGCTGGTGGAACACGGCACGTACTTCTTCGATTATGGGAACTCCTTCATGAAAGCCGTCTACGATGCCGGCGTGAGCGAAATTGCTCGGGACGGAGATGATAAGAACGGCTTCATCTTTCCCAGCTATGTGGAAGACATAATGGGACCGGAACTGTTTGATTATGGTTATGGTCCGTTCCGCTGGGTGTGCCTCAGTGGAAAACATGAAGACTTGGTGAAGACCGACCGTGCGGCGATGGAATGTATCGACCCTACACGTCGCGGACAGGATTTGGATAACTATAATTGGATTCGTGATGCGGAGAAAAACAACTTGGTGGTAGGCACGCAGGCTCGTATTCTTTATCAGGATGCCGTGGGACGTATGAATATAGCTTTGCGCTTCAATGAAATGGTGCGTAAGGGAGAGGTCGGCCCCATTATGTTGGGACGCGACCATCACGATGTCAGCGGTACAGACTCTCCATTCCGTGAAACATCCAATATCAAGGACGGCAGTAATGTCATGGCAGATATGGCGGTGCAGTGTTTTGCCGGAAACTGTGCGCGTGGCATGAGCTTGGTGGCCTTGCACAATGGAGGTGGCGTAGGTATCGGAAAAGCCATCAACGGCGGTTTCGGCATGGTGTGCGACGGCAGTGAGCGGGTAGACGAAATCCTGCGTTCCGCTATGTTGTGGGATGTGATGGGTGGTGTGGCCCGCCGTTCGTGGGCACGCAATCCGCATGCCATGGAGACGAGCGAGGAGTTTAACCGTACGCATGCAGACGGCTATCATATCACGATGCCGTATGTGGCTGATGAGAAGTTGGTGCAGAAAGTGGTGAAGGAGTAAGTAAAGTGATGATTTCATTTTTTAGACGCGGATAACGCGGATTTTTTCTTTCAAAAGAATCCCGACGTCTCTGTATTCCGATAAAAAGAATTCGCGTCATCTGCGTCTGAAAAATCAGAGTATATATATTTTTTTTTAAAGAGCATTATGAATAAGATTATGGAATGCGTCCCCAATTTCAGTGAAGGACGCGATTTGCAAAAGATAGATAAGATAGTGGCTCCTTTTCGGAGCAAACAAGGTGTGAAACTGTTGGATTACAGCAACGATGAAGACCATAACCGCCTCGTGGTGACCGTAGTGGGCGAACCTGAACCGCTTCGTGATGCCGTGCTCGAAGCTATCGGCGTAGCGGTAGAGCTGATAGATCTCAATCACCATCAGGGGCAGCACCCTCGTATGGGTGCTGTAGATGTAGTGCCTTTTATTCCCATCAGGGGGGTGACGATGGAAGAAGCCGTTGCCCTCTCCAAAGAAGTGGGCGAGGAGGTTGCTCGCCGTTACAATCTTCCCGTTTTCTTGTACGAAAAGTCCGCTTCTGCCCCCCACCGGGAAAACCTGGCAGCTGTCCGTAAAGGAGAGTTCGAGGGTATGGCAGAAAAGATAAAGCTTCCGGAATGGCATCCCGACTTCGGTCCTGCCGAACGTCATCCCACCGCAGGCACGGTAGCCATCGGTGCTCGCATGCCTTTGGTAGCCTATAATATCAACCTCAATACCCCCAGTCTGGAGATAGCCCACGACATCGCCAAGAAAATCCGTTTCATCGGCGGCGGACTGCGCTACTGCAAGGCAATGGGAGTGGAGCTGAAGGACCGCGGCATCACGCAGGTGTCTATCAACATGACGGACTATACCCGCACCGCCCTCTACCGCGCCTTCGAACTGGTGCGTGTGGAAGCCCGCCGCTACGGAGTCAGCATTGTGGGCAGCGAGATTATCGGCCTGGTTCCGATGGAAGCGCTGATAGATACAGCGTCCTACTACCTGGGATTGGAGAACTTCTCCATGGAGCAGGTGCTCGAAGCGAGAATGTAAGCCGAATCGAACAACAATACTAACTTAATTCCCCTCCCTACGGGGGAGGGGTCAGGGGAGAGGCTTTATGACAGAAAACCTTATTATATTCAACACCCGTGTCGTCACCCCCATCGGCTTTTCCGCCCGTCGCGGCAGAGAGATGGAGGAACTTTGCATCATCGACAATGCCACGGTGGAAGTGACCGACGGCATCATTACCTACGTAGGGCCCGGCCGTGGCGAGGAGCGTGACGGCTATTATCAGCGCTACTGGCATTACAATGCCCGTGGCAAGTGCCTGCTGCCCGGCTTTGTGGACTCGCACACACATTTTGTGTTTGGTGGCGAGCGTGCCGAGGAGTTCTCCTGGCGTTTGAGGGGAGAGAGTTACATGTCCATCATGGAACGTGGAGGAGGCATCGTGAGTACGGTGAAGGCTACCCGTGCATGCAATTTCATCCAGTTGCGCAGCAAGGCGGAGAGCTTTCTGAAGCAGATGAGTGCTATGGGAGTGACTACCGTAGAGGGAAAGAGCGGCTACGGTCTGGACAAGGAAACCGAGCTCCTGCAGCTCCGGGTGATGCGTAGCCTTAATAATGACGAGCACAAACGTGTAGACGTTGTCTCCACTTTTCTCGGCGCACATGCTGTGCCTGCAGAATACAACGGGCGGACAGATGAATATGTAGACTACATTATCCACGAAGTGATGCCCGTAGTGGTTCATAATAATTTGGCAGAGTTCTGCGATGTCTTCTGTGAGCAGGGCGTTTTCTCCATCGAACAGTCCCATCGCCTTTTGCTGGCAGCCAAGGAAATGGGACTTGCCTTGAAACTCCATGCCGACGAGATTGTACCGTTAGGGGGTGCCGGACTGGCTGCTGAGCTTTCTGCCGTCTCTGCCGACCATCTGCTGCATGCCTCGGATGCGGACATCCGCGCCATGGCCGACAAGGGAGTTGTGGCGACCCTTCTTCCGCTGACCGCTTTTGCTTTGAAGGAATCCTATGCCCGTGGACGCGAAATGATTGATGCCGGTTGTGCCGTGGCCCTTGCCACCGACCTCAATCCGGGCAGTTGTTTCTCCGGCTCCATCCCCCTGACATTTGCCTTGGCGTGCATTTATATGAAAATGAGTATTGAAGAGGCCATCACTGCTCTGACCTTGAACGGTGCGGCCGCTCTGAACCGTGCGGACAGCATTGGTAGTATCGAGGTGGGTAAGAAAGGAAACTTCGTAGTGCTCAATACGGATAATTATCACTTTTTACCTTATTATGTAGGTATGAATTGTGTCAATACCACCATAAAGGGGGGAGTGCTTTATCCTGTACTTTAAGAAGTGCTGATATCCCCTCTTAATCCTTAATCTTTAATATTTAATATCATGTTAGTTGATTTGACAGTAAAGGAATTTTTGAATAAAGTGGCGGG
>OHSS01000400.1_pt1 | contig 12415 bp, 6 predicted proteins | sample 1578781 | NCBI WGS metagenome assembly OHSS01 (sample SAMEA3879554, study PRJEB24766) | human gut metagenome | biome: human-associated habitat; feature: feces | place: USA | collected 1985/1987
CCGCCGACCGGGAAGACGCGGTGCTGGAATACTGCGAGCGGCTGGCCAAATTGCAGGAAGCGGTGTCGGACAAGCTGGTTCTGATTCCCCGGGTCTACACCAACAAGCCACGCACCACCGGCGACGGCTATAAGGGTCTTCTGCACCAGCCCGACCCCCGGAAAACCTCCGATATGCTGGAGGGCGTCATCGCCATCCGCCGCCTGCACACCAATGTGCTGGCCAACACCGGCCTTCCCACCGCCGACGAAATGCTCTACCCCGACAATTACCGCTATCTTTCCGACCTGCTGTCCTACGTGGCGGTGGGTGCGCGGAGTGTCGAAAACCAGGAGCACCGTCTGACCTCCAGCGGCATTGACATTCCCGTAGGCATGAAAAATCCCACCAGCGGGGATATTTCCGTCATGCTCAATTCCATCATGGCCGCCCAGCACCCCCACACCTTCATCTACCGGGGCTGGGAGGTGGATACCACCGGCAATCCCCTTGCCCACGCCATCCTCCGGGGCTATGTGAACAAGCACGGCGAGTCCATGCCCAACTACCACTTTGAAGAGCTGGAACGGCTGTACAACGCCTACACCGCCAAGGGCTTACAGAACATGGCGCTGATCGTGGACGCCAACCACGCCAATTCCGGCAAAAAGTATCAGGAGCAGCCCCGCATCTGCAAGGAAGTGCTCCACTCCTGCCGCCACAGCGGAGAAATCAAGTCCATGGTCAAGGGCTTCATGGTGGAATCCTATCTGGAGCCCGGCTGCCAGAAGATCGGCGACGGCGTTTACGGCAAGTCCATCACCGACCCCTGTCTCGGCTGGGAGGAAACAATTCGCTTGGTTCAGGATATTGCGGATTTGATCTGAATGTGCTATACTGAGTGCCATCGAGCCTGAAAATGGAGTGATACAATATGACAGCAGAACAAATGGTGCAATATGCCTATGCGGAAGGCTTTTCCGCCGCCGCAGTGGTGGATACCGCCGACATCGTCTTTGACCCCTCGTTCCGGCCTTACTGCGAGGAAAACCTCTGCGGGCAGTACGGCGCGAACTACTCCTGTCCCCCGGACTGCGGCACGCCGGAGGAGATGAAGCAGAAGGTGCTTGCCCATAAAAAGGCGCTGGTGCTGCAAAGCATCTGGCAGCTGGAAAGCTACACCGACACTCCCGCCATCAAGAAGGGAAAATCCGGCCACAACACCGCCGCGATCCGCCTGATGAAGCGTTGCCGTGACGAAGGGTGCGACGGCTTTCTGGTGGGCGCCAGCGGCTGCGCCCTGTGTTCCCCCTGCACAAGAAAAAATAACGAGCCATGCCGGTTCCCCGACCTGAAATATTCCTGCATGTCCGCATACTGCATTTTCGTCAAGAAGCTGGCAGACCTGTGCGGTATGGAATATACCTGCGGCGACGGTCTGATCGCGTTTTTCGGTATGTACGTATTTGACTGAGTTCTATAGCAAAACTCCCCGTTTTCGATGGAAAACGGGGAGTTTTTTGCCAATTACAGATTAGTATAGCCCATCAGGCTTTCGTCCACCACGGCGGCGGTATCCCGGCCTTCCCGCAGTGCCCACACCACAAGGCTCTGTCCCCGGCGCATATCACCGCAGACAAATACCTTGGGTCGACTGGTCGCGTACTTCACATCCGCCACATTGCCCCGGGGCGTCATATCCACGCCGAAGGCTTCGGCGACATAGCTCTCGCAGCCCAGGAATCCCGCCGCGATAAGCACCAGATCGCACTCCACGGAGAATTCCTCCCCGGTGGGAACCATCATCCGCCGCCCGTCCACCACCTTGCTTTCCAGACGGGCAATGAGCGCCCCGCAGACCTGCCCGGCTTCGTTCTTGTAGAACTCCTTGACGGTGGTCTGGTATTCTCGGGGGTCGTGGCCGAACACGGCAATGGCCTCCTGCTGGCCGTAGTCAGTTTTCAGCACCCGCGGCCACTCCGGCCATGCGTTGCCGGGAGCGCGGGTTTCCGGCGGGCAAGGCATCATTTCCAGCTGCATGATACCCGTGCAGCCCTGACGGATGGCGGTGCCTACACAGTCATTGCCCGTGTCGCCGCCGCCGATGACCAGCACCTTCTTGCCCTTGGCCGTGACAGCCTTGCCGTCGGCAAAATCCGAGTCAAGCAGACTTTTTGTCACGCTGGTCAGGTAGTCCACGGCAAAGTAAATTCCCTCGGCGTCCCGTCCGGGTACGCCAATGTCCCGGGGCTTTTTCGCGCCGCAGCACAGAACTACCGCGTCATAATTCTCTTTCAGTTCCTCGGCGGATACGTCACGCCCCACGTCGGCGTTGGTGATAAACTCGATGCCCTCGTCTTTCAGAATCTTCACCCGGCGGTCAATGACCCACTTTTCCAGCTTCATGTTGGGAATGCCGTACATCAGTAAGCCGCCCACCCGGTCAGCACGCTCATACATGGTCACCTTGTGACCACGCTTGTTCAGCAGGTCGGCAACAGACAGCCCGGAGGGACCGGTGCCAACCACCGCCACCCGCTTTCCGGTGCGCGCCGGTGGCGGAACGGCGTGGATCGTGCCGCTTTCGTAGCCGTACTCCACGATCGCCCGCTCGTTCTCCTTCACCGCCACGGGCGACCCCGTCGCCATGCCGCAGGTGCAGGCGGCCTCGCACAGCGCCGGGCAGACCCGGCTGGTGAATTCCGGATAGCGGTTGGTGGCAATGAGCCGCTTCGCCGCCAGATCCCACCGCCCCTGATACACCAGATCGTTCCACTCGGGGATGAGGTTATTTAAGGGGCAGCCGCTTGCCATGCCGCCGATCATCATGCCGCTCTGGCAGAAGGGCACGCCGCAGTCCATGCACCGCGCACCCTGTGCCTGCTGTTCGTCGCAGTGCAGCGGAATATGAAATTCATTGAAATTTTTGATACGTTCCTCAGGAGCGATCTCCCGGCTGGTCTGCCGGTCGATCTCCATAAATCCGGTGGGTTTTCCCATATTCCCGCCTCCTTATTTCCCGTTTTTCATGGCGTAAAACGCCTCGATCTGCGCCTGCTCACTGTCCTCGCCCTTTTCCTCCATCTTGGCGATGAGACGGAGCATCTTATCATAGTCATGGGGCAGAACCTTCTTGAACTTTGGCAGATATTCGCCGAAGTTTTCCAGAATTTCCTTACCACGGGGAGAGCCGGTGGCCTCCACATGCTCCCGGATCAGGTCTTTCAGCAGGGACACATCGTACTTATGCTCCACGCTTTCCAGCGTGACCATGTCCTTGTTCACCCGCTGGTAGAAGTCCCAATCCTCATCCAGCACGTAGGCAATGCCGCCGCTCATGCCAGCAGCGAAGTTCTTGCCGGTCTTGCCCAGCACCACCACTGTGCCGCCGGTCATGTACTCGCAGCCGTGGTCGCCCACGCCCTCCACCACGGCGACAGCGCCGGAGTTGCGGACGCAGAACCGTTCTCCGGCCACGCCGTTGATGAACGCCTTGCCGCCGGTGGCGCCGTAGAAGGCCACGTTGCCGATCAAAATGTTCTCACTGCGGTCATAGGTCACGTTCTTCGGCGGGTAGACGATGATCCTGCCGCCGGAAAGTCCCTTGCCCAGATAGTCGTTGCTGTCGCCGATCAGCTCCAACGTCAGCCCCTTGGGGATGAACGCGCCGAAGCTCTGGCCGCCGTAACCGGTGCAGACCACATGGAAGGTATCGTCCGGAAGGGTGTTGCCGAATTTCGCCGTGATCTCGCTGCCAAAAATGCTGCCGAAGGTGCGGTCGGTGTTGCCCACCTCCATCTGAACGGTCATAGGCTTGGGTTCCGCCATATCGAAGCTCTTTTTGAACTTCTTCATCAGCACCTTCATGTCGGGAGTCTGTTCCAGCTTGAAATCGTAAACTGCCTTGGGGTCAAAGTGGACGTTGGTGTTCTCCACCAGCGGGTTTTGCAGCAGTCCCGACAAATCCATTTCGCTGGCGCGGGAACCGGCGGGGACGGGGCGCACCTTCAGCAAGTCCGTGCGGCCCACCAGCTCGTCCACTGTGCGCACGCCCAGCTTCGCCATATATTCCCGCAGCTCCTGCGCCATGAACTTCATGAAGTTCATCACGTACTCGGGCTTGCCCATGAACTTCTTTCTCAGCTCGGGGTTCTGAGTGCAGATGCCCATGGGGCAGGTGTCCAGATTGCACACCCGCATCATCACGCAGCCCATGGCCACCAGCGGTCCGGTACCGAAGCCGAATTCCTCCGCGCCCAGCATGGCGGCGATGGCCACGTCCCGACCGCTCATGAGCTTGCTGTCGGACTCGATGCGGACGCGGGAACGCAGGCCGTTCATGATGAGGCACTGGTGCGCCTCCGCAATGCCCAGCTCCCATGGAAGTCCGGCGTTGTGGATGGAGGAATTGATGGACGCCGCGCCCGTGCCGCCGTCAAATCCGGAGATCAGGATGACCTCCGCGCCGGCCTTGGCCACGCCGGCGGCAATGGTGCCGACGCCCGCTTCGCTCACCAGCTTGACGTTGATGGCGGCATTCCGGTTGGCGCATTTCAGGTCGTAGATCAGCTGCGCCAGATCCTCAATGGAATAAATATCGTGATGGGGCGGCGGGGAGATCAGTCCCACGCCGGTGGTGGAATTGCGGCACTTTGCCACCCAGGGGTAAACCTTGCCGCCGGGAAGCTGGCCGCCCTCGCCGGGCTTCGCGCCCTGTGCCATCTTGATCTGGATCTCCTTGGCGGAAACCAGATATTTGCTGGTAACGCCGAACCGGGCGGAGGCGACCTGCTTAATGGCGGAATTCCGTTCGGTGCCGTAGCGTTCCTCGTCCTCGCCGCCCTCGCCGGTGTTGGACTTGCCGCCCAGACGGTTCATGGCAATGGCAAGGCATTCATGGGCTTCCTTGGACAGCGCGCCGTAGCTCATGGCGGCGGTCTTGAAGCGCTTGACGATAGACTCTACGTCCTCCACTTCCTCGATGGGGACGCCGGTTTCGGGGTAGTTGAATTCCAGCAGGCTCCGCAGGTGCATATCGTCGCCGCCCTCGTTGGCCGCGGCGGCGGTGTACTGCTTGAACTTGCCGTAGTCCCCCGTCCAGACCGCCTGCTGCAAAAGGTGGATAGTCTGGGGATTGTACAGGTGCTGTTCCGCCGCGCTCCCGCTGCGGAATTTGTGGGCACCCACACTGGGCAAATCCATGTAAATGTCCAGCCCCAGCGGGTCGAAGGCCTGCTGGTGGCGGTCTTCCATGTCCTTCTGGATATCGTCGATGGTAATGCCGCCCACCCGGCTGACGGTGTTGGTGAAGTATTTGTCAATGACCTCTTTGCTGATGCCCACCGCCTCGAAAATCTGGCTGCCCTGGTAGGACTGGATGGTGGAAATGCCCATCTTGGAGGCGATCTTCACGATACCCGCCAGCACCGCCTTGTTGTAATCGTTGACGGCGGCATAGAAATCCTTTTCCAGCAGCCCGTCGCTGATCAAATTGCCGATGCTCTCCTGGGCAAGATACGGGTTGATGGCGCAGGCGCCGAAGCCCAGAAGCGTGGCAAAATCATGGACAAGCCGGGGTTCGCCGCTTTCCAGAATCAGCGCCATGGCGGTGCGCTTGCGGGTGCGAACCAGATATTTGGACACCGCGCTGACGGCCAGCAGACTGGGAATGGCGACATGATACTCGTCAATGTCCCGGTCGGACAGAATCAGGATGTTGGTGCCGTCCCGATAAGCCCGGTCAACGTCCACGAACAGCCGGTCGATGGCCTTTTCCAGCGGGGTGTTTTTGTAGTAGCAGATGGACACGGTCTCCACCTTGAAACCGGGAACGTCCATGGTCTTGATTTTCAGCAAGTCCGTCTCCGTGAGGATGGGGTTGTTGATTTTTAAGACTTTGCAGTTTTCCGCGTCCTCCTCCAGCAGATTGCCCTGGGCGCCCACGTACACGGTGGTAGAGGTGACGATTCTTTCCCGCAGTGCGTCGATGGGCGGGTTCGTGACCTGGGCAAACATCTGCTTGAAGTACTCGAACAGCGGCGGGCGGGTATGGCTGAGAACGGCCAGCGGAGTATCGCTGCCCATCGCGCCGGAGGGTTCCGCGCCGTTTTTCGCCATGGGGAGCATGATGGTCTTCAAATCCTCGTAGCGGTAGCCGAAGGCCTTCTGGAGCCGCACCATTTCTTCTCTGGTGTAGGAGGGTATCTTCCGGTTAGGCACCGTCAGGTCGGAGAGGTTCACCAGATTCCGGTCCAGCCATTCGCCGTAGGGCTGGCGGCTGGCGTACTCCGCTTTCAGGTGCTCATCGTCCACCAGCTCGCCCTTCACCGTGTCCACCAGCAGCATCTTGCCGGGACGCAGGCGATCCTTTCGGATGACGTGTTCCTGCGGGATGTCCAGTACGCCCACTTCACTGGAAAGGATGAGACGTCCGTCGTCCGTAATGTAGTAGCGGCTGGGGCGCAGACCGTTCCGGTCAAGGACAGCACCCATCACGTCGCCGTCGCTGAACAGAATGGACGCGGGGCCGTCCCAGGGCTCCAGCATGGTAGCATAATACTGGTAAAAGTCCTTCTTCTTTTGATCCATGTTCCGGTTGTTGCTCCACGGCTCCGGGATAGTGACCATCACCGCCAGGGGCAAATCCATGCCGTTCATGACCATGAATTCCAGCGTGTTATCCAGCATGGCGGAGTCGGAACCGCCCTGATTGACAATAGGCAGCACCTTGGTCATATCGTCCTTCAGAAAGCGGCTGGCAATGGTCTCCTCACGGGCGAGCATGGTGTCCACATTTCCCCGGATGGTGTTGATCTCGCCGTTGTGGAGAATGAACCGGTTGGGGTGCGCCCGGTTCCAGCTGGGGGAGGTGTTGGTGGAGAAACGGCTGTGAACCATGCCGATGGCGGTCTCATAGTCCTCGTCCTGTAAATCCGGGTAGAACTGCCGCAGCTCCTTGACCAGAAACATGCCCTTGTACACGATGGTACGGCTGGACAGGCTGCACACGTAGGTCTCCTGACTGGACTGCTCGAACACCCGGCGAACCACATACAGCCGCCGGTCAAAGGCGATCCCGGCCTCCATTCTCGGCGGCTTTCCCACAAACGCCTGCCAGATGCTGGGCATACAGTCCCGTGCCTTCTGCCCCAGATACTCGGGGCATACCGGCACCTGCCGCCAGCCAAGGAAGGGCAGCCCCTCCTTCTTGCAGATGATCTCAAACAGCTTCTTTGCCTGATTGCGCCGCAGTTCCTCCTGGGGGAAGAAGAACATGCCCACGCCGTATTCCCGCTCCGCGCCCAGCGTGATGCCCGCGGCCGCGGCTGCTTTCACAAAAAACTTATGGCTGACCTGTAACAGAATGCCAACGCCGTCGCCGGTTTTTCCCTCGGCGTCCTTGCCTGCCCGGTGTTCCAGATGCTCCACGATCTGCAGCGCGTCATCCAGCGTCCGGTGGCTCTTGCGTCCCTTGATATCCACGACCGCGCCGATGCCGCAGTTATCGTGTTCAAACCGGGAATCGTACAACCCGGCAGGAGCCGTGCACTCGGTAAAATTTTCCATAGCTTTTCTCCTCTCGGTTTATTGGGCTATGTCCCTGAAGAAAAGAAACGGCGTTTCCGCTTGCAGGGCATACTGCACCCCAGCGGGAACGCCATTGTTCTCTGCGCCTATCATACCACAGTGGGCACCGCTTTACAAGGCAGAAGAAATTCCGTTTTCTTCCAATATCTTTGTTCTATTTGCCCAAATTCCGCAAAAAGCGGCGGCTCGGCGCATCAAAGCAGTCAGGCATATAAAACGGCAGCTCCCGGGGAAGGAAGCTGCCGTTTAAGAAAATTCCTGCGGTTTTTGATATCAGGAATCAATCTGTATAATGTCCATCTATGATATTGCCTGGCACAATATCATATACCATTCCGTCTGTGAGAGACGTTGCCGTTTTCCCGGACATATCAAGTAAAAAATCTTCGTTCCATGCTCCTGTAATGGAGAGTACGTTCTCAGTGATATGCCACTCCAGCTCACTTTGTTCTTCGTGAGCGGGATCTGTTTTTCGTTCGACTTCACGTTTGGCGTAGGATTCAAAAACAGAGATGCAATGAAGCACCTGCGACTGATTGTTCCAAAGACGGAAAGGAATTCCAACAGATGTCTTGATCTGCGATAAGATGTCCTCAGTCTCAAAATCGACGCTGTCTTGTGTACCAAATGCGCTTTCAGCATCCAAGCTGACATCCGGAGTCGGTTCAGTGGCCATGCGATTCGTGTTTTCCTCCAATTGCGCTTTTGCTTCATTGCTTTCAGGGCTGGAATTCGCGGGCAGCTGCTTGTTTGCGCAAGAACACAAGAAAATGCTTGCGATAAGCAATACCGTTACCATTGTCTTTTTCATCTGTTTATCTCCTTTCAGCCAAAAGAATCATTTCCGGCTGTCTCTCTGCTTTTCCAGCTTGAGATACATTTCCTTCAGGTGCTCGGCCAGAGGGCTGTCCGAACGGAAGGGGGAGAAAAAGTGATACTTGGCAGCGGCATTCTGGTTGAAATCCCGGATGTGGTCCTTGATGCTCTCGTATTTCACGACGACCTTGTTTTCCTCGGCGAACTTTTTCAGCTTGACAATGATCTGGCTGGAATGCACCACGTCGATGATGAACACGCCGAAGAACATACCAATGAAGAAGGAAAACGCAAGATTGTTGGACAACCACGCCAGCGCGTTCAGGATATAGGGATGCACCAGAAAATAGTACGCCGCGCCAAGCGCCGCCCAGAAGAAGGAGAACAGCGGGCAGATGATCCCCTGAATATTGCCCCAAAGGTTTGAATAGTCCCACAGCCGGACTTTCAGATATTTCAGGCAGGCAAGACCCGCGATGTACTCAATGAGCGTCATGGCGACAGCCATGGCAAGAAACAGCGCCACCCGGTTCCAGACGGGGTCTGCGATCAGGTGCAGATCCTCCAGCGACGCCAGCAGGAACAGCGTACACAGGCCGAAGCCGTAAATCGGCAGATACGGGCCGGTGCAGAAGCCGGGGTTAATCCACTTTTTGTGGCGGTGGGTCAGGTTGCGGTACAGCAGCTCCAAAGCACGAGCCGATAAAGAACAAAAACGCAAGTACCAGACTAAGCCTCATAAGGATTCTCCTCTTTCTATCTTGTTTCCAGTTTATTCATTTTTTCTAAACACTAACGAAATAATTCTTTACGAGACTGTAAACACGCTGGAAAAACGAGAATGTGCAATGTCCGATTTGGCATACCTTATCCATTTTATTGCTTGCACTTTTCCCGTATTTTGATTATAATAGTTGCAATCAAAAAAGTCAATATTCGCATTATTTTGCCTTTTGGGACGGACTTTGCCCGAGGGCGCATACGAGGAGGATATTATGTCTGAAAAGAACCCGCCGGACAGTAATTTCATGACAAAGCTTGCCACGTTTATTGTGGACAAAAAGACTTTGTTCTTCCTTTTGTACATATTTGCCGTGATTTTCTGTGCGTTTTCCTCCGGATGGGTAAATGTGGAAAACGACGTCACCACCTACCTCCCGGAGGACACGGAGACCCGGCAGGGCATCGTGGCGATGAACGATAACTTCACCACCTTCGCCACCGCCCAGATCATGGTGTCCAACGTCACCTACGAGACGGCGGACGAACTGTCCCAGCAGATCGCGGATGTGGAAGGGGTCAGCATGGTCACCTTCGACGACACCCCCGACCACTACACCAATGCCTCGGCGCTGTTCGATATCAGCTTCGACGGCATTGTCTCCGACGAGATCAGCGAGCAGGCGCTATCGGATGTGGAAGCGCTGATGGATGGCTACGACTACTGCGTGTACTCCGACGTCGGCTACGACGAAAACGCCACCCTGCAGGGGGAAATGTCCGTCATTCTGATCATAGCCGTGGTCATCATCATCGTCGTGCTGACCCTGACCTCCCGCTCCTACGCCGAGGTCCCCGTGCTGATGATCACCTTCGGCGTGGCGGCCATTCTGAACATGGGCACCAACTTCCAGCTGGGCACCATCAGCTTCATCTCCAACTCCGTGGCTGTGGTATTGCAGCTGGCGCTGGCCATTGACTACGCCATCATCCTGTGCCACCGCTTCACCGACGAGCGGGAGACCCGCACCGCCCGGGACGCCTGCATCACCGCCCTGAGCAAGGCCATCCCGGAGATCAGCGCCTCGTCCCTGACCACGGTGTCCGGCCTTGCGGCGCTGGGCTTCATGGAATTCAAAATCGGTCTGGACATGGCGCTGGTTCTGGTCAAGGCCATTCTGTTCAGCCTGCTGTCCGTATTCACCCTGATGCCGGGACTTCTGATGCTGTTCAGTCCGCTGATGGATCGTACCCGCCACAAAAAGCTCCTGCCCAACATCACGCCCATCGGCAAGTTTGCCGTGAAAGCCCGGCGTGTTGTACCGCCGCTGTTTGTAATTCTCTTGGTTGGCGCATTCATTCTGTCCAGCCGCTGTCCCTTTGTATACAGCTACAACAATATTGAGACCGCGAACATGAACGAGCGTCAGACGGCCTACTTCAAAATTCAGAACACCTTCGGCACAAACAACATGGTAGCGCTGGTGGTTCCCAGCGGCAACTACGACGCGGAAGCCAAAATCCTTAAGGAGCTGGACGCCCGCCCGGAGGTCAAGAGCACCATGGGCCTTGCCAACATCGAGGCCATGGACGGCTACACCCTGACGGACAGCCTGAACCCCAGAGAGCTTTCCGAGCTGGTGGGCATGGATTACGAGGTAGCGCAGCTTCTCTATTCCGCCTACGCCATTGAGAACGACCAATACGGAGAATTCGTACAGGGGCTGGATAAGTACGACGTTCCCCTGTTCGATATGCTGATGTTCCTGAAAGACCAGCTGGATTCCCATAATATTTCTCTGGATGACATGGACGAAGCGTCTCTGAACGATATTTTCTCCCAGCTGGATATGGCTCAGAAGCAGCTGAAAAGCGACCGCTACAGCCGGATGGTGGTCTACCTGAATCTGCCGGAGGAAAGCGACGAGACCTTTGCATTCCTGACCGAAATGCGGAACATTGTGGGGAAATACTACGACGGCGATTACTACGTGGTTGGCAATTCCACCAGCTCCCGCGATCTGTCGTCCTCCTTTGTCAAGGACAATCTGGTAATCTCCATTCTGTCCTCCCTGTTCGTCATCCTGGTTCTGCTGTTCACCTTCCAGTCGGCGGGACTGCCTATTCTGCTCATCGCCTGTATTCTGGGAAGTGTCTGGATCAACTTCTCCTTCCCCACTCTGGCCAATCAGCCGCTGTATTTCCTTGGCTACCTCATCGTGCAGTCCATTCAGATGGGCGCGAACATCGACTACGCCATCGTCATTTCCAGCCACTATCAGGAGCTGAAATCCACCATGACCCATAAGGAAGCCATTGTGGAAGCGCTGAACGCCTCCTTCCCCACCATCTTCACCTCCGGCACCATCCTGTCTGCCGCCGCTCTGCTGATCGGCAACATTTCCACCAACCCCGTTATCTCCATTCTTGGCACCTGTCTGGGCCGTGGTACGATCATCTCCATTGTCATCGTCCTGGGTGTCCTGCCCGCCACGCTCGTGCTCAGCGACTCCATCATCAACCGCACCTCCTTCAAGATGAAGGGCATCGAGCTTCCCACCAGAACTGCCAGCGGCACCATGTATGTCAGTGGGCATCTGCGGGGTCAGGTCAGCGGCGTTCTGGACGGTGAATTCACCGGAACGATCCGCGGCGATATGCACGCCATCGTCTCCACCAGTACTCAGGTCAAAAAGCTGGACGAAGCGGAAGGAGGAGAAGACAATGCGTAACCTGATAAAACGAATTTCCGCGCTTCTGCTGTGTCTGCTTCTCGTTCTCAGCCTGCCGGTAACGGCGCTGGCCGAGGAAGCCAAGGACACCGATGAGGCAGCGGCCGCCGAAGAAGGAACGACCTTGCGCATTCTGCGTCAGAAGCAGTTTCTGGACTTTGCGGAAAACTGCCGTCTGGACAGCTACAGCCGGAACCTGAGTGTGGTTCTGCTGACGGATATTGACCTTACAGGCGTAGATTTTGCAGGGATTCCCATTTTCTGCGGCAATTTTGACGGCAACGGCCACACTGTCTCCGGCCTCAGCATCACCCGGGACGGCTCCAACATGGGTCTGTTTCGCTATGTTGACGCCTCTGCGGTCATCCAGAATCTCACCGTTTCGGGAAAAGTCACGCCTGACGGAAGCCGCAGCGCCGTGGGCGGCATTGCCGGACACAATGCCGGTAAAATCCAGAACTGCTTCTTTGACGGCACGGTTTCCGGCTCGGATGACGTGGGCGGCATCGCCGGCATCAACGCCATCACCGGTATCATCGACGGCTGCCATTCCAAAGGCGTCATCACCGGCGACCACCGGG
>OHSS01000419.1_pt1 | contig 12013 bp, 8 predicted proteins | sample 1578781 | NCBI WGS metagenome assembly OHSS01 (sample SAMEA3879554, study PRJEB24766) | human gut metagenome | biome: human-associated habitat; feature: feces | place: USA | collected 1985/1987
AAAAAGGGCTGAAGCACCGTTGCCCACTTGATGAAGCTGCCTACGGCGCTAGCCGCCGTACCGATGGGCGCTGCTACCAGACGCGCAATGCCGATGCCGGCCAGAACCGTCACGATGGGCGTCACCAGAATGTCGATTTTGGTCTCCTTTGCCACCAGCTTGCCGCATTCCGCCGCGACGATGGCGACGACGTATACCGCCAGCGGCCCGCCCGCGCCGCCCATGGCGTTGGCGGCAAAGCCCACGGGGATCAGGGAAAACAGCACCAGCGTCGGGCAGTGCAGCGCAAATCCGATGGCCACGGCAATGCCGGGGCCGACCATGGCGGAGGCAAGGCCGCCGATGGTATAGCCCACTGCGCCCTCACCCTTGCCCACGGTGACGATGATCCGTGTCAAAAACCCGATGCCGAACTGCTGTCCCAGAGTATTGAGGATGGTTCCCACCAGCAGCGTGCAGAACAATCCCTGTGCCATGGCGCCCAGAGCGTCGATCCCGTAGCGCTGGAGGGTGAATACCACATCCTTGCGAGCCAGAAATTGCTTGATTTTCTCCATAGATACCCCTTCTTTCCAAAGTGTATGAATGTAACCTATTATACAGGAAACCTTTGCCGCACGCAAGCTGAAAGGGAAAGATTCTCCTTGCAAATGCCGCGCAACATGCTAAAATAGAGGAAAAAAGCTGCGAGGAGGGATTTGTCATGGATATTTGGAAGGAGCTGGAGGCTGAGGGCGTAAACAGGCAGCTGCTTGCAGAGGTTCGTGCCTTCCGGGACAACCATGGCGTGACGGAGGAAATGCGCGGCCGGATTCCAAGCCCCCGATTTGTATACTACGGAAAAAACGTCTGGGAAGCCGCCGCCGCGGCGGTGCTGTGCGGAGAGAATCTGCTTCTCGCAGGCCCCAAGGCCACCGGCAAAAACGTGCTGGCGGAGAATCTGGCCGCCCTGTTCGGCCGCCCGGTGTGGGACATTTCCATGCACATCAACGTGGACGCGGCGTCCCTCATCGGCACCGATACGCTGAAGGGGGGCGAGGTCTGCTTCCGGGAAGGCCCCGTGTGCCAGTGCGCGCGGCTGGGCGGCTTCGGCATTCTGGACGAGGTGAATATGGCGAAAAACGAGGCGCTGGCTGTCCTCCACGCCATGCTGGATTTCCGCCGGGTCATTGACATTCCGGGCTACCGCCGCGTGACGCTGGACGACGCGGCCCGGTTCATCGGCACCATGAACTATGGCTACGCCGGGACCCGGGAGCTGAACGAAGCACTGGTTTCCCGGTTCGTGGTGGTGGATATGCCGGTAATCGGGCAGGACGATCTGTGCAAACTCCTGCTGCGGGGCTTCCCGAGCCTGAAAAAGAGCTGGGCGCAGCAGCTGGCGGCGTTATTCGACGATCTGCGCGCCAAGTGCAGCAGCGGGGAGATTTCCGCCCGGGCGCTGGACTTGCGGGGACTTCTGACCGCCCTGCGGCTGATGGAGCGGGGGCTGTCCCCCGAGGCCGCGCTGGAAATGGGCATCATCAACAAGGCATTCGACCCCTTCGAGCGGCAGCTCACCGCCGACGTGGTCTGGGCGCGGGTGCCCAGAACGGCAAAAGCGGACGAGTTCTTCGGAGACTGATATGGACATCGGGGAACAGGAAGCCCGCCGGGCGGACAATCAGATCTGGAACGCCGCAGGCGCTTACGGCTTTGCCACAGGCAGTCGGGGCTATGAACCCAACGGGGAAGCGTCCTTGTATTTCAACACCGCCATCGGTCTGGTGCGGCGGCTGTATGACTACCGGAAGCTGGAGATTCTGCTCACCGCTCTGGAGCGCCGGTCTTCGGGAGAAATGCAGAGCGAGCTGCTTTGGCTGGGACTGGAACGGTGCGCGTATCTTAAATACCGGGATACCCGTCCGGCGCTGACCTTTCTGCGGCGGGACTATGCCGAACGGCAGTTACAGCAGGATTTTTCCGTGAACAGCGAGCAGGACCGGCTGAAAATCGGCTGGTTCCGCCGGGCGCTGGGGCTGTCCAGCGAGGAATCTGACCGGGAAAAGCAGATTCTGGACGCGCTGGAATTTGACCCCGACTGGGACGCCGAGGCCATCCAGACGCGGATGGAGCAGATCGTCCTCAAATATTTCGGGCGGAATCTCCGCAACGAAATTGACCACTTCAATTCCAACCGGGTGGATCTGGGTTTCTTTGCCCGGCTGATGCTTCGCCCGGGAGGGCTGCACCGTCTGGGGCAGGCCGCGCCGGAGGGCGGCGTGGGACTGCGTTCTTTGGGGCGGCGCATTTTCGGTTGGCGGGAAGCCCGGAAGGACGATATTCGGAAATACGCCGCCGCGTGCTTCGGCAAGTCCATGCTGACCCCGGCGGAACTGGCGGACGCGGAGCGAACCTGCTGCACCGGCCATCACCGCAACTGTGTGCTGCATTTCACCCGAGGGGAAGCGCTGGAAACCGGGGAGGCACCCACCCGGGAATGGGAGCAGATTCAGGAGCAGACGGAGCGCAACCGCGCTTATTTTCAGGCGCATCTTGCCCAGAACCGGCTGGAGATCCAGCGCCTTGCCCAGCAGCTGCAAAATACCATTCTGCTGCTTCAGGAGGACGGGAGCCTTCGGTGCCGTGCGGGGCGGGTCAACCCGGCGCTTGCATGGCGCGCCCCCTCCCTGGGGGACGGCCGGGTGTTTGACCGGCAGCAGCCCAATACCCTGGGGGACTTGGTCGTGGACATTCTGCTGGACGCCTCCGCCTCCCAGAACCGGCGGCAGGAGCAGCTGGCGACGCAAGGCTACATTCTGGCCGAAGCGCTGACCCGGTGCGCGATTCCCGTCCGGGTGCTGTCCTATTGCTCCGTCAGCGGCTGCACGGTGCTGCGGGAGTACCGGGACTACCGGGAAAATCAGGGCAACAACCGGATATTCGAGTTCGCTGCCGCCGGATGGAACCGGGACGGACTTGCACTGCGGGCAGTGGACTGGCTTCTGCGCCGGTCGGGGGAGCAGCAGCGGCTTCTGCTGATTCTCACCGACGCGAACCCCAACGATGATACCCGCCTCCCCGGCACGGGGAATCAGTTTTTCAGCCGGGACTACAGCGGCAGGCCCGCCGTGGCCGACGCTGCCGAAGAAGCGACGGCATTGCGCAGGCATGGCAATCCGCCGCTGTGCCTGTTCTCCGGCCGGGAGGGCGACTTAAGCAGCGCCCGCACCATTTACGGCCGGGATGTGGTCAGGCTGCCCTCCGTGGGCTGGTTTGCCCAGACCGTGGGAAAGATCATTCAGGGAAGATTACAGGCACTCGAAAGCTAATGAAAAAACGCGGCTTCTATGCCGCGTTTTTTAGATAAATTGGCACTGTACAACGCCTTTTAAGTATGCTACAATTCCCAAAAGCGGGAAAACAGGAGATGATGACCTTGGCAAGTCAGGCACAGCGGTATCTGGAAAAGCTGGACATCGACTATTCCTACCGCCTTGCAAAGCGGATGGAGGAGCACCGCACCAACCCCGTGCTGGGCTACCGCACCGCAGGCTCCCCGGCGGAGATCGCCACGGGAGACATGCTGGCGGCGGAGATGAAGAAAATCGGCTTTTCCAAAGTTTGGAAGGACGCCGTCACCGTGGACGCCTGGGAATTTGAGAAGGCGGAGCTGTCCTTCACCGACGCCGAGGGGCAGGAGCGCCGGGTTCAGCTGGGGGCGTATCAGACGAATTTCGTCACGGACGGCCCCGCGGCCTACGAGCTGGTCTATGCGGGCAAGGGGACGGAAGCGGATTACGAGGGGCTGGACGTCACCGGCAAGCTGGTGCTGGTGGAGATCAACCAACGCAACGAATGGTGGATCAACTACCCCGTGTATCAGTCCCACCTCAAGGGTGCGGCAGCGCTGATCGCCGTGCAGACCGGGGGCTACGGCGAGGTGGACGACGCCGCGCTGAACGCCCAGGACATCGCAGGCCCTCCCGAGGCCGCCGCCTTTTCCATTTCCCGGAAGGACGCCGGGGTGCTGAAGGAGCTGCTTGCGGGCAGTGCGACGGTGGCCGTTACGCTGGACGCCTGCACCCGCGTGGAGCGCAACCGCACCACCTACAACATCATTGGCGAGCTGACCGGCCGGAACCCTGACCGGAAGATCATGCTCTCCGCTCACTACGACTCCTATTTTGACGGCTTTCAGGACGATAACACCGCCATTTCCATGATGCTGGGCATGGGCAAGGCATTGGTGGAGACCGGCTGGCAGCCGGAGAATACCATCCTTTTCTGCGCCATGGCGTCGGAGGAATGGGGCGTGGCGGATTCCCAGTTCGACTGGTCCACCGGCGCTTATGAGCAGGTGTTTACCGTGCATCCCGAATGGCGGGGGCAAGTCATTGCCGACCTGAATTTCGAGCTGCCCGCTCTTGCCCACGGCACCCGGGCGCGGATCCGCAGCACCTACGAATATGTGGATTTTCTGGAAGAATTTCTGGAAAACCTCCCGGAGCTGACCCAGGGCTACCCCGAGGAGACCCGGATTACCGCCCCCATCGAGACCTGGTCGGACGATTTTTCCATCGCCATCGCGGGCATTCCCTCCATGGTCAACGATTTTACCGGCGGCAGCTTTATGGAGACCCACTACCATTCCCAGTTCGACAACGACACCTACTATGACGAGGACGTGTACCGTCTCCACCATGAGCTGTTCGGGCTGCTGCTGATGGCCATTGACAGAACCAGAGTGGTGCCGCTGAACTTTGCCGGAACCTTCCAAAAGGCCAAGGAGGCGCTGGACTTGGACTGGTGCGCCCGGACGGAGGCCGACGGCGAAAGCCTTGCCCAGGCGCTGGATGAAGCGGCGGCACTTGCCCAGCGGGTCTATGACCGTGCGGCAGCCATCAACCGGGGGCAGGCACCCGACGAGGACGCCGGTCGATTGGAGCGGCAGCTTTTGAATCTGTTCCAGCAGACCCAGGACACCTTTGTCCGCATCGACTGGTACGGCAACGTCCAGTTCCCCCAGGAAAGCCTGCAGCAAAGCCTTGAACTGCTCCACGGCGCGGCGGGCAGCTTAGCGGAGGGAAATCTCTCCGCGGCACTGCGGAAACTCTACGAGATCGACAATAACCGCTATGCCTTCCTGTTTGAGCAGCGGGTGTACCGCCACTTCACCCAGTACGTATTTTCCCAGCCCAAGGAGCGCCTGAAATGGGGCTATCGCCGGATCGTGGGGTATATCAACCTATACGCAACGGTCAAGAGTCTGCTGGAAAAGAAAGCCAAGGGCATTACGGACTACACCGCGGAAGCGGCCTTCCTGCAGGGCGCGGCCGCCGCGCAGGAGGGCGCCTACCGGGATCTGGTGGGCAGTCTGAACATCAGTGTGGAGGAAATGAAGCGGATGCTCCGCGACTGCCTCCCAAGATAAAGGAACGAATATATGGAAAGCGAATTATACAAAGTTACAAAAAAAGACCTGCCAAAGCTTCAGGCACTGCTGAACAAGTGCTTTGCCTCCGACCCGCTGTACGAGACCCTGATTCCCAACGAGGATATCCGCAAGAAGCTTTTGCCGAAGCTCTTTGCCTGCGACATGGAGGAATTCTACAAAAACTGCGACATTTTTGCCGACAGCCCGGATTTGAACGGCCTTCTGGTCGTTTCCGACGAGACCGAGCCGTACCATTTCCTCCAATACTACTTTACGGAGCTGGAAGCGGAATTGCAGACGGACGCATGGCTGATCAAGGAAGACCCTTCCTTAAAAACCCTGTTCCACTTTTTTGCCGCCCGGGAGTATCTGAACTCCCACTGGACGACCCAGCTGCATGAGGACAACCGTCTCCATGTGATTTATCTGGCGGTGGACCCCCAGATGCAGCACCACGGCATTGCGGTGAAGCTGCTGAAGGCGGCGGTGGATTATGCGGACAGGCATCACATGATGATGTCGCTGGAGACCCACAACCCCCACAACGTGTCACTATACCAGCAGTTCGGGTTTGAGATTTACGAGGTTCTGGAAAAGCATTTTCATCTGAAACAGTTCTGCATGGTGCGCCCGATTCAAAGCGAGCTTGGACAGCCAGTGAAGCCGGGCAACGCGATCTGACCGGAAATAGAAAATCCCGTCCGCAATCTGCGGACGGGAATCTTTTTATTCATGCGCACTTTTTCAGTAGGCCGAAAGCCTGTTAACCGTTGCGGACTTCCATGAACAGGCTTTCCATATACCGGGAGGTTTCCTCCGGCAGGTAGTTGAAGCTGGTGCCGGTGGTGAGGGTGTCCGCGTCGGGGTAGGCGACCTCGCTGCCCGCGACCTCCGGATCCATCAGCTCCTTCGCCGCGGTGGAAGGGACGCTGTAGCCCAAGAACGCCATGTTGGCGGAGGAAATCTCCAGGCTGCACAGGAAGTTGATAAAGGTCTCCGCCGCTTCCTTCTCCTGGCAGCAGGTGGGGATGCACATGGCGTCGATGAACATGTTATAGCCCTGGGTCGTGGGACGGTAGAAGGCCAGATCGGGGTTCTCTTCCACCATGGTCAGATAGTCGCCGGCGTAGTAGGGGGCGATCCAGGCCTCCTCGTTTTCCATGGCGTCAAAAATCTGATCCATGACGTACTGCTGCACCACGGGCTTCTGCTCCGCCAGCTTGGCAGCGCAGGCCTGAAGCTCGGTCTCGTCGGTGGTGTTCACGTCGTAACCCAGCAGGTACTCGGCAATGCCGAAGGCGTCCCGGGAGTTGTCGAACATGAGAATCTTTCCGGCGTACTTCTCGTTCCACAGCAGTTCCCAGCCGGTGACGTCGGCTTCGTCCACGTACTTGGTGTTGTAGATGATGCCCACGGTGCCCCAGGTGTAGGGAACGGAATACTTGTTCTCCGGGTCGTAGGAGGTGTTTTTGAAGGAGTCGTCGATATACTGGTAGTTGGGGATGTTGTCAAAGTTCAGCTCCTCCAGCATACCCTCCTGCACCATCCGGCCGATCATGTAGTCGGAGGGAATGATCACGTCCACGGTGATGCCGCCGTTGGACAGCTTGGAGTACATGATCTCGTTGGAGTCATAGGTGGAATACTGCACGCGGATGTTGGGGTAGGCTTCCTCAAAGGCGGCGATCACATCCAGAGAGCCGTCGTCGCCCTCGGAGATGTACTGACCCCAGTTGTAGACGTACAGGGTGGTCTTTTTACTGCTGCCGCAGCCGGAAAGACCGGTCAGGCAGCTCACGGCAAGCAAGACGGAAAGAACAACGCAAATTACTTTTTTCATGATAATTCTCCTTTATGTCCCGCTGTGGGCAGCGGCTCGTTTTCTGTCCCCGCGGAGCTGAATGAGATTCATGGTGACCATCAGCACCAGAATCAGCAGGAATAGCAGGGTGAACAGGGCGTAAATTTTCGGATGGAGGGGCTTTTTTGTGTAGGAATAGATTTCCACGGGCAGGGTCACAAAATCCAGCCCGCTGACAAAATAGCTGATGACGAAATCGTCCAGGCTCATGGTAAAGGCCATGATGGCACCGGATACGATGCCGGGGGCGATCTCATGGAGCGTCACCTTGAAAAACGCCTGCAGGGGCGTGCAGCCCAAGTCCATGGCCGCGTCCCGGAGGGAGCTGTCCGTCTGCTTGAGCTTGGGCATGACGTTCAGAATCACGTAGGGGAGATTGAAGGTGATGTGGGCGATGAGCAGCGTCCAGAAGGTCAGGCTGTTCCGCTGCCCCAGCATCCGGGTCCCCACGAAGACGAACAGCAGGGAAAGGGACACGCCGGTGACGATATCCGGATTCGTCATGGGGATGTTGGTCAGCGTCATGGCAGCCTTGCGCAGTCTGGGGTTCAGGTTGTAGATGCCCAGGGACGCCACCGTGCCGAAGACCGTGGCGGTCAGGCTGGCGAGGATTGAGACGAGCAGAGAATTCCCCAACAGCTTCAGAAGCGTTCTGTCCTGAAACAGACGGGTGTACTGCCGCAGGGTAAACCCTTCAAACTGGGTGACGTCCTTGCCTGTATTGAACGACGCCACGATCAGCACTGCCATGGGGACGTACAGGAAAATGAAAATCAGGATGGTGAGAATGCGGTTGGCTCTTTTCATACAATGACACCGCCTTCCTCATTGTCGCCGCCGAAGCGGTTCATGATGCCGGTGCAGATGAATACAAGGATCATCAGCACCAGACTCAGCGCCGCGCCCAGATTGGGGTTGTTGCCCTGCTTGAACTGGCGCTCGATCACGTCGCCGACGAGCACCGTGTCCGTACCGCCCAGCTTCTGGGAGATATAGAAGGTGGACACCGCCGGGACGAACACCATGGTCATGCCGGAGAGAATGCCGGGAACGCTCAGCGGCAGCACCACCCGGGAAAACACCTGCGTGCTGTTGCAGCCCAGATCCTCCGCCGCTTCAATGAGCCGGGGGTCGATCTTGACGATGACGCCGTACAGGGGCAGGATCATATAGGGCAGATAGTTATACACCATGCCCAGAATGACCGCGCCGGGGGTGCGGATGAGGTGCAGGCGGCCGATGCCGATGGCGTCGAGAATATTGTTGATGATGCCGGTGTCCTGCAGCAATCCGACCCATGCGAGGGTACGGAGCAGGAAGCTCATGCACATGGGCAGCATCACCAGCATATACAGGAACTTCTGGGCGGTCTGGCTCCGGTGGGCGATGTAGTAGGCTGTGGGATAGCCCAGCAGCAGGCAGATAAAGGCTGACGCCACCGCGTAGAAGATGGACTGCCACAGAACGCCCCAGTACAGGTTCAGACCCCGCAGGTTCACCAGGCTGAATTCCCCCGTAGACGGGTCGGTAAGGGCATAGTAGCACACCACCCCAAGAGGAATCAGCGTGAACACCACCATCCACACAAGATATGGCGTGCTGAGCAGAATAGACTTATTCTTCTTCATCTTCGGCATCCTCCGTCAGCTCGTCATACTCGGCGGAGTAGGAGCTGTAGTCGCCAAAGAGACCTGAATATTCGCTCTTGTGCATGATGTGAATGTCTTCCGGATTCAGGCGGATGCCGATGGTCTCGCCCACGCCGTGGTAGTCCGTGGTCTGAATGAGCCACTTGAAGCCCTTGAACTCCACGATGATGTCGTAGTTAAGACCCTTGAAGGTAATGCCCGTGACGGTGCCGACGAGATGACTCTGGGCGGGCTTCACGATGTCAATGTCCTCCGGACGGATGACCACGTCCACCGGCTCGTTGGGGGCGAAGCCCTTGTCCACGCACTCAAAGACCCGGCCGAAGAACCGAACCTTGAAGTCTTCCAGCATGACACCGTCCAAAATGTTGCTTTCGCCGATAAAGTCCGCCACAAAGGCGTTCTTCGGCTCATTATAGATATCCTCAGGTCTGCCGATCTGCTGTATCCGTCCCTTGTCCATGACCACCACGGTGTCGGACATGGAAAGGGCTTCCTCCTGATCGTGGGTGACATAGATGAACGTGATACCGGTGGTCTGCTGGATGCGTTTCAGCTCGATCTGCATGTCCTTGCGCAATCGCAGATCCAGCGCTGCCAGGGGTTCGTCCAGCAGCAGCACCTTCGGCTGGTTGACCAATGCCCGGGCGATGGCAACACGCTGCTGCTGGCCGCCGGACAGACTGTCCACGCTGCGGTTTTCGTAGCCCTTCAGGCTGACGATTTCCAGCATTTCATTGACCCTGCGGTCAACTTCGTCCTTGGGCAGCTTTGCTACCTTCAGGCCGAAAGCGACGTTGTCGTACACATCCAGATGCGGAAAAAGGGCATAACGCTGGAACACGGTGTTGATCTGCCGCTTGTAGGGCGGAACGTCGTTGATGACCTTCCCGTCAAACGTCACCGTGCCGGAAGTGGGCGTCAGAAAGCCGCCGATGATCCGAAGCGTTGTGGTCTTGCCGCAGCCGGAGGGGCCGAGCAGTGTGAGGAATTCGTGATCGTTGAAATAAAGATTGATGCCGTCGAGAATACGCTCCCCGTCGAACTCCATGGTCAGGTCCTGGAGTCTGATGAGTTCCTTGGACATTATCCTCCCCCGTTTCTTTCAAGGTTTTATTTTACGCCGAAATACGACAAATACTACTATACCGTAAATTTTTGCAATGTCAATGGATTATATCCGTTTTTTCCCGGGAAAGTTTCGTTTTCCGTTCCGGCAGACGAAAACCGTGCCGCGGCAGAACTGACGTTTGCCGCGGCACGGTATTTGGGTAGGGTTTGTTATGCCGCAGGAGCGGTGACGGCGGTGGTTTCCGGGATGGTTTCCCCGGCGGTTTCCTCCGGGACGGTGCTTGGAACGTAGGTTTCCGGATGGCTGGCCAGGTCCTGATAGTAGGCTTCCCGGTCGGCCTTTTGCTGTTCCAGATACGTCCGGCATTTTTCCATGCCGTCACTGACAATTGCCATGGTACGATCGTAGGAGCTGCGGACGCTGGAAAGCATCTGGTCGGTCAGATCAAATTCCGATGCCCACTGATCCTCGTCCTGCTTATCCAGCGGGATGATGGGGTATTTCCGTTTCCCTTCACTGTCAGTGCGCATATTCACCCAGAAGGGCAGCAAATCCACACCCTGCAGATAAACCTTTCCATCGGAGTACTTTTCAAATGTAACGGTGAACAGAACACCATCCTCGGTATGGGCGGTATTTATACTTTGCAGGTTACCCAGGCGCTGATTGGACACGGCGTTACCCAGAGAGTAAATCACCACCGCACTGTGATCGGGATCCACGGTGCTGGTGAGCATATCCACCGGCTGCACCACATGAGGATGGCCGCCGATAATGGCGTCAAAGCCCATATCGCACAGCTTCTGAGCCATGGTATCCTGCAGGGAATTCTCTTTCAGCATATTCTCCGTGCCCCAGTGGATGAACATCATGGTGGCTTCCGCACCCTCGGCTTTCATCTGCTCCAGAATCTTACCCGCTTCCGTATACAGCTTGTCCGGGTCGCTGTTGAGGAAATAATTGATTTGCCCGGTATACTTGATTGGAGCCATGCCATTGAGAGAGAAGGAGGTGCCGTCACTGCTGTAGGCCCAGGTGAAGCATACCATGCCGATCTTAATGCCGTTTACATCCACGACAACGTACTTCGGCTCTTCGTCATTAAGCTGGGTGCCCAGAGCAACAAGACCACCGGCACGAACCTGCTCTACCGTCCGGGTCATACCCACAGCGCCGGTGTCTCCGGAGTGATTGTTGGCGGTGAGGAACATATCGTAGCCTGCATCCTTGGCGTCTGTCACGATCTCGTCAGGGCAGTTGAAGTTGGGGAAGCCAAAGTAGGGGTAGCCATTATCCGTGCCGCACAGGGTCGTTTCCAGATTGATGACGGCGTAATCCAGCGCGGTTACCCGCTCCCGGATATACTGGAAAATGGAAGAAAAATCATAGCTTCCGTCGCTTTGCAGGCAGGAGTCGAACACCGGCTTGTGCATCAGCAGATCGCCCATGGTGCCGATGGAAGCGGTAGCCACCACATGCTCCGGTTCCGGCAGGGTGGTCTCCGGGGGCTGGGTCTCGGCCTGCGTCGGCTCTGTCCGGATGACAGTGGGAAGGGTATAAGCCTGTGTCTCCGTCCGGACGGTAGTCTGGGGCGTTTTGTTCACCAGATCAACACACATCCAGATCACAAGACCTGTCAGCGCGATCATGACGAAAATCAGTACGGTCAGCAGCACCGTGACCGCTGAACTGTTCCCCTTTGGTTTTTTGGACATGGATGTTTCTCCTTTGCAGTATGGAAGTCAGGCTGCTTCCTCGGTGGGGACAGCGGGAGCTTCCCGCGCCTGCTTTTCCTGGGTGTAGTAGCTTCGGCATTGCTCCAGTCCTGGGCCGACGATGCTCATGGTGCGGTCGTAGGACGCTGCGGCATTGGCAAGCGCGGCGGCGTCCAGGCCGTACAGGCTCTGCCATTCCTCCCGCCGGGCGTCTTCCAGCGGGACGATGCTGTATTCCTGTTTTTCGTCCACGCTGCGCAGGATGACCCAGGTGGGCATCACGTTCACGTCGGCGACATG
>OHSS01000424.1_pt1 | contig 11970 bp, 10 predicted proteins | sample 1578781 | NCBI WGS metagenome assembly OHSS01 (sample SAMEA3879554, study PRJEB24766) | human gut metagenome | biome: human-associated habitat; feature: feces | place: USA | collected 1985/1987
GGATGTGGGGCAGTGCAACGATGCCTACAGCGCCATCCAAATTGCCGCTGCCCTTGCCGACGCATTTGGCTGCGGCGTGAACGACCTGCCGCTGTCCATGGTGCTTTCCTGGTATGAGCAGAAGGCGGTGTGCATCCTGCTGACCCTGCTGCATCTTGGCATTAAAAACATCCGCCTCGGCCCCACGCTTCCGGCGTTTGTCTCGCCAAACGTGCTGAACTACCTCGTAGAGAACTTCGGCATTGCCCCCATCACCACGCCGGAGGAAGACCTGAAGCAGCTTCTGAAATAGTATATAAACAGATACTCCTCACCGCCGTAATGGCAGTGAGGAGTATTTTTACATTTTTGATTTACAGCACATGCACGCCGTCCGGCTCGAAGGTCAGGGCGCAGGTCTCGCCAACCTGATAGATCCGATGATTCTTCGGGTTGTAGTCCGTCAGCTTTACCAGCGTATCGCCAACCATCACATGGTAGTTCTGATACGCGCCCATGAAGCAGCTGAGAACCACGCGGCACTTCAAATTGCCTTCCGGAACAAGCCCGGCAGACTCCGGCCGCAGAACGATGGTGTAATCTTCCCCAACCGTCATGTTCTCGGTGGCGGCTACCCGAACCTGCGTGTCCGCCAGCTGAAGTACGCCAGCGCCACGCACTTGCCCTTCAGGAAGTTTGCCTCGCCGATGAAATCGGCAACGAACTCACTGTTGGGGTGGTAGTAGATTTCCTGAGGGCTGCCAATCTGGGCGACCACGCCCTTGTTCATGATGATGATGGAATCCGACAGCGCCATGGCCTCGCTCTGGTCGTGGGTGACGTAGATGGCGGTGATGCCCGTGGCCTGCTGGATGCGGCGAATTTCGGTACGCATACTCACCCGAAGCTTTGCGTCCAGATTGGACAGGGGTTCGTCAAACAGCAGCACGCCCGGCTCCAATACCAGCGCCCGTGCCAAGGCGACACGCTGCTGCTGACCGCCGGAAAGCTGGTTCGTCATACGCGCTTCCATGCCGGACAGCTCCACCAGCTCCAGAATGCGGGTGACCCGCTCCTTGATTTCGTCCTTGGGAACCTTGCGCAGCTTCAGGCCGTAGGCCACGTTGTCAAACACGTTGTAGTGGGGCAGCAGAGCGTAGCTCTGGAACACCATGGCCGTGTCCCGCTTGTTGGGGGGCAGGGCGTTGATGGCCTCGTTGCCCAGGTAAATTTCGCCCTCGTCGGGGCTTTCAAAACCGGCGATCATCCGCAAAGTGGTCGTTTTGCCGCAGCCGGAGGGACCCAGCAGGGTCACGAAGGAACCGGGCTGGATCTCCAGACAGGTATCCTTCACCGCGTAAAAGTCCTTGCCGGTCTTGGGGTCTTTATAGATCTTGGAAATATGATCCAGGCGAACGCCTTTTTTCTCTTTTTCCATAACTCAAGCCTCCTTGATTTTTTTGCTGGTGCCGAAGAACTTCATGGCCAGATTCATCAGCAGCACCGAGCCGTAGGTGATCAGGATCAGGATCGTGGCAAAGGCACAGGCAATGCTGTAGGAGCCTTTTTCGGCAAATTCGTTGATCTGTACGGTGATGAGCAGGAACTGGGGCGTGACCAGCAGAATAATGGCGGAAATTGCCGTGATGCTGCGGACAAACGCGGTGACAAGACCGCTGAGGAAGGAGTCCTTGATCAGCGGCAGCGTCACGGTCATGAAGACCCGGAAGCTGTTGGCGCCCATATCGTAGGCGGATTCCTCAATGGATTTGTCGATCTGACGCAGAGCAGAAATGCCGCTGCGGGTGCCGGTGGGCAGGCTGCGCACCACAAAGACGATGATAAGAATGGCTGCGCTTCCGTAAAGGCCGCTGAGCAGCCCCGTGTGGAACAGGCCGCCGGAGAAGCCCCGGATGTAGCCGACGCCCAGAACCGTACCGGGAACCGCCATGGCCAGCATGGAGACCGCCTCGATAAAGCCCTTGGCCTTGAACTTCTTCTTGACCACCAGATAGGAGATGATCATGGACAGCAGCGCCGTGATGGGTGCGGAGATCAGCGACAGGACAAAGGAGTCCTTGAAGGCCTTCAGGCCCTTATACTTGGTGAAGACCTGAGTGAACCACTTGAAGGTCAGCGGGCTGAACTTGTAGCCCCATGTGGGGAACAGCGCGCCGATGGGGACGCACAGGTACATCATGACCACGAAGATCGCCGCCAGAGAGCAGAGCACCGTCAGCGGAACCGTCACCGACTTGTCGGAGATCAGCATTCTCGCCCGGGACGCCTTGCCCGTCAGGGTCGCGGCGGTTTTGGCCTCCAGATAGTATTTCTGGACGGCGAACATCAGCAGCGTAATGCTCAGCAGCACCACAGCCATCGCCGCAGCGCCCTCTTTGTCATACGCGCCGGTGATCTGCAAATAAATGGTCGTCGCCAGCGTATCGTAGGAGCCGCCGATGATCATGGGGTTGGCAAAATCGGCGATGGACTCGATGAAGGTCACCAAAAACGCATTGCCCAGTCCCGGAAGCATCAGCGGGAACGTGACCGTCGCGAACACCTTCCACCGGGAAGCGCCCATATCCCGGGCGGCCTCCTCCAGAGAGGGGTCGATATTCTTCAGCAGACCCTTGAGCATCATGTAGCACACCGGGAAGAATGTCAGCGTCTGGACGATGGCGATGCCCCAGAAGCCGTATACGTTATTATCGTAAATTTTCAGCAGGAACCGGGTAATCAGCCCCGCCTTGCCGAACAGCATGATCATGGACAGCGACAGCACAAAGGGCGGCGAAACCACCGGCAGCATGGACACCACCTTGAACAGTCCGCCGGAGAATTTGCCCAGCTTCACGTAGACCTCCACGTAGGCAAACAGCAGACCAAGCAGCGTGGAAAGAATGCCCACCAGAAAGCCGACCTTCAGGGTATTGGCAATGGATGTACGGAAATTCGCCATGGCCAGAACCCGCTTGAAAATGCCCAGGGTCAGGCCGTTTTTGCTGTAAAAACTATCCACCAGCAGGATTGCCAGAGGGTAGAGAATAAACAAGGTCAGAAAAGTAATCAGAACCACAATGGTCGTGACCATAATTGGATCAGCCAGCAGCTTTCTGCGATCCAGGGACGCGCTTTGTCTTTTTGTCTTAACTTCTGTCATAAGCAGTTCTCCTTTCAGGGAAATGGGAACGGAGCGCGGGAGAGAAATCCGGGAGCCGGCAAAATACCGCTGCTTTGGCACTTTGGCAGCTTTTTATACTGAACTAGGAGGATGGCGGATCGCGCCATCCTCCTTGGGAATTCCTAATCTTACTTACTCAGTCTTGAAACGGTCGTCGCCGCCGCCCAGAGCGTTCATGACCTCTTCAACATAGGTCTTGATGTTGTTCTTGGCGTCCTCGAAGTCGTAATCCATCACGTTCTCGGGATCCAGACCGAACTCGGAAGCCTGCTCAGGCTGCTTGGCGTTGTCGATCACCAGGAACTGGTAGGAGCCGTTCTTGGCAGCCAGCTCAACGCACTCGGGGGACAGAGCGTACTCGACCCACAGCTTGGCAGCGTTGGGGTGCTTCGCGCCCTTGAAGATGGCGGTAGCGCCGATCTCGAAGGAGGTGCCGCTGGAGGGGATGATCAGCTGGACGTTCTCATAGCCGTTGTCCACGATCTGGGTGATGCCGTCATGCAGGAAGCCGATGCCGATGACGCACTCACCGGTGCCGACGTTCTTGGACGGGCCGGAGCCGGACTTGGTGTAAACCTGAATGTTCTTGTCCAGATCGACCAGGTACTGGATGCCTTCGTCATGGCCGTACTTCTGGATCATGGTGTTGATGACCAGCTTGGCGGTGCCGGCGGTGTTGTAGTTGGACAGCCAGATCAGGCCCTTGTACTCGGGCTTCAGCAGATCCTGCCAGTCGGCGGGCGCTTCCAGATTCATACGCTTCAGCTCATCCTTGTTGACCATGAAGCCCAGAATGCCCTTGTAAATGCCGTACCAGTAGCCATCGGGATCGCGGTACTGGCTGCCCAGCAGGTGGGAAGCGTTCTCAGCTTCGTAGGCTTCCAGCAGGCCCTCAGCAGCGACGACGTTGTAGGGGTCGGTGGTGCCGCCGAACCAGGCGTCAGCGGAAGGATTGCCGTTTTCTTCCTCGATCTTGGCCTGAACCTCACCGGTGGACAGGCGCTGATACTGGACCTTGATGCCGTACAGCTCTTCAAAGTGAGCGCAGGCAGCTGCCAGATAGTCTTCCTCGCAGGAGCCGTAGACGACCAGCTCGCCCTCGGCCTTGGCGGCGTCGATCAGGGACTGCTCGGGAGCAGTGGTCTCCGCTGCCGGAGCCGTGGTATTGGCGGCCGCGGGAGCCGGAGCAGGCTCGGTAGCAGGGGCAGATGTATTGCCGCCGCAGGCTGCCAGAGAAGCAACCATCAAAACGGCCATCAAAACTGCAAGAATCTTTTTCATCGTTATGTTTCCTCCATTTGTTGATTTTGCTGAGAAAGTTCGCTTATTTGAAGCGCACTTCGTTCAGAATGCTGACATTATACACCGGAGATTTCGTCTTGTCAATAGGCGTGATAAGTTATTTTTCACGGCTTTTGGGTGCGTCCGGCTGAAAACGCTGACGCGGCAAAAGCAGATTTCCACTGTTCTGTTCCGGGATGTTTTCCTGCCATTTTCTTTATCAGAATGTGTCCGGCATCAAAAAAACAACGTGGATTGCCCGGATTCCACAGGAAGGGAGAGCATGAAGTCATTGATCCTCTCTGTGGCCGCTTATATGCTGATACTTTGCTGATATTCTTCAAAAAACAGTTTTGCCGCACTGTCGTCTCGTTCATTGTAGTAGAGATACTCGTCAAAGCGGCAGTTGCGGTCGGAGGCCGTATAGATGATTCTTGCGTTTCAGCAGTAGATTTCATCACAGATAATGCGTGAAGCCGCCTAGCGGGTCGGCAGGACCGACAGCCAACGCGCCCACGGCTGGCCCGAAATCGTCAGACCTTTGGGTACCGCCCGGTATCGATGGCGTGTCGCCGCTGACAGTGCGCAGTCGGCATGAGCGGCTATCCGAAAAACCGCCCTGCGAAACGGAAGTCCTGCACCGAAAAAGCCCGGAAAGCAGAATTTTACAAAAGAAATTGGGCAATCCGTTCAGAAGCCAAGCAGCAGATTTGTGCAATATGCTATTTTTGTGAAGGCAATTGACATTTTTAACTGTTTATGATATATAGATTCTACAAGTACCGGTGTCTTGAATTTGGTACTTGCGTATTCAACGGCACATGGCCGTGAATCGAATAGAACTGGAGGAATACAAAATGAAAAAGCTGATTGCTATGCTGCTGACGCTGGCTATGGTTCTGTCCCTGGCCGCCTGCGGCGCACAGAGCACCCCAACCCAGGCCGCAACCGAAGCGCCTGCCGCTGCCGAGACGAAGGCTCCCGCCGCGACCGAGGCTTCCGCTGCCAAGGAGATCAAGGTCGGCATCGCCGCTCCCGACGTTACTCACGGCTGGGTTGCCGGTGTTGCTTACTACGCTGAGAAGTACTGCAAGGAAAACAACCTGGACTACATGATCACCACTTCCAAGGACGCCGCTTCCATGACCACCGCTCTGGATGATCTGGTTGCCTGGGGCGCAACGGTCATCGTCTCCTGGCCCCAGTGGACCGGCATGGAGACCGCTCTGCAGAACATCATCGACAGCGGCATCCCCGTTGTGAACTTTGACGTGGATGTGGACTGCCAGGGTATCTACAAGGTTACCGGCGATAACTACGACATGGGCTATCAGTCCGCCAAGTACATCACCGAGAAGGTCGGCCCCGCCGCCAATATCGTTGTGATGGACGTTCCCTCCTCCGGCTCCGTCTGCGAGCTGCGTAAGCAGGGCTTCTATGACTACCTGAAGGAAGTCAGCTACGACGAGTCCAACATCTTCGAGGTTCAGCTGGAGTCCTTCGCCCGCGACAAGGGTCTGGCCGGCATGGCCGACGTTCTGGAGGCTCACCCCCAGATCGACGCCGTCTTCTCCATGGATGACGAGACCTCTATGGGCGCGATCCAGGCCATCACCGAGGCCGGCCGTAAGGACATCAAGGCCATCACCGGCGGCGGCGGCTGCCAGGAGTACTTCCGGATGATTAACGATCCTGCCTATGCGGATCTGGGTCTGGCTTCCGCTCTGTACTCTCCCGCAATGTCTCAGGATGCCATTCGCACCGCTATCGATGTGCTGGAGGGCGGCCATCCCGAGTCCGTCGTTGTGATCCCCACAACCATCGTCAGCGCGGATAACGTGGCTGACTACCTGGATCCCGAGAACACCGTTTACTAAGCGGATCTTCCCGATCTCCGCGCCTGTGGGCTGCGGCAGAGTCAAGGGCGGTATCTAAAACTTTACGCGGGGCTATGGCTGGGTAGCCATAGTCCCGCGCGTTTCCCATGAAAAAGTGCCGAAGCCGCCTTTCCGGCGCTTTCGGCACTTTTTTGTGGGAATTTACTGACAAGCAAAAGAATGGAAGTGATCGCTTGAATCTTTTAATGCAAAAAATCAACAAATCCTTCGGGGCGAACCGTGTACTGCGGGATGTGGACTTCTCCCTAGGAACCGGGGAAATCTGTGCGCTGCTGGGAGAAAACGGTGCCGGCAAATCGACCCTGATGAATATTCTGGGCGGCGTTCTTCCCGCCGACAGCGGCACCATTTGCCTGGACGGGAAGGAAGTACATTTTACAACGCCTCTGGAATCGCTGGACGCCGGCGTGGGATTCATCCACCAGGAGCTGAATCTCATCAACGATCTGACGATCTACGAGAATATGTTCCTGACCCATCTTCCCCACAAAGGATGTCTGCTGGACAAGGCCCTGATGCGGAAAAAGACGAAGGAGCTGTTCGAGCGCATGAATCTGGAGCTGGATCCCAATACCATGGTTCGGGATCTGGATGCCAGCTACAAGCAGATCGTGGAGATTTCCCGGGCTCTGATGCAGGATGCCTCCATTATCATTATGGACGAGCCTACCACCTCTCTGACGGAGCCGGAAATTCAGCGGGTCTTCGCTATGATGCGCACGCTGAAGGAGCAGGGCGTCGGAATTATCTTCATCTCCCATAAGCTTGGCGAGGTCATGGAAATCTGCGACCGCTATACCGTCCTGCGTGACGGCTGTATGGTGGCCCAGGGTCTGGTGAAGGATACCAATTCCAAGAAGCTGGCCGAGTATATGGTGGGCCACGAAATCCGGACGGAATCCCTGAAACGGGATCAGAACTACGGAGATGAAATGCTGCGGCTGGAGAATCTGAGCGACGGGAAGCATTTCCGGGATATCTCCCTTTCCGTCCGGGCCGGTCAGGTGCTGGGAATCACCGGCCTGCTGGGCGACGGCAGAAGCGAGCTGTTTCAGACGGTCTTTGGCGCCATGGGCGGCCGTTACACCGGCAAGGTGGTAATCGGCGGAAAGGAAGTCCATCTGACGGACACCCACCAGGCGCTTCTGGAAGGTCTGGCGTATCTGCCCAGAAACCGTAAGGAAAACGCCATCCTGAAGGATATGTCCATTCTGGACAACGGCACCATTGTGCAGCTGCCCAAATTCGTCCGGGGACTGTTCATCAACAAGAATCAGCAGCAGGAGGCTTTCCGGATCCAGCAGGAGAAGCTGCGGATCAAGATGGGCGACAAGTATGACCTGATCACCAGCCTTTCCGGCGGCAACCAGCAGAAGGTAGTCCTGGCCAAGTGGGTCATGTCCGCCCCCAAGGTGCTGATCCTGGACAATCCCAGCCAGGGCGTTGACGTAGGCGCCAAGGAAGAGATCTACGGCATCATCCATCGCCTGGCCCAGGAGGGCGTGGCAATCGTCGTTCTCAGCTCCGAGGCTCAGGAGATCATCCGCGTCTGCGACAGCAGTCTTGTGATGTACCATGGCCGGATCGTAGGTCATGTATCCGGAGAGGATATGAACGAAAAGCACATTATGTATCTTGCCACCGGTGGCAATCAATCCGAGAAAGAGGGGGCAATGTAACCCATGAACAACAAAACAAGCAAGCGAACCATCGGCAGCGTCGGGGAAATCTGGTCGAAGAACAGCTTCCTGTCCACCCTGTTTGCCCTGCTGGTGATGATCCTGATTCAGGCCGCGGTGCAGGGCTTCAACGCAGGCTCCTTTACGGGCATGTTCGGCAAAATGTGGATCGCCTGGCTGAACATTCTCCGGAACAACGCCTACGCGGGCGTAATCGCCCTGGGCATGTGCTTTGCCATCATTACCGGCGGCATCGATCTTTCGGTAGGCTCCACCCTCTGCGCCATCGGTGCGGGGCTGCTCTATATGCTCGATGAGACCAACGGCCCTCTGGCCGCCATGGGCATCACCGGCCCTCTTGCCTATGTAATTGCCATTCTCGCGGCAATCCTCATGGGCGTGCTGATGGGCGGCCTGAACGGCGCGCTGGTTGCCTACGGCAAGCTGCCGCCCTTTATCGCCACCCTGGGTACCATGAAGATTTTCCGGTCCGTGACCCAGCAGATGACCCAGACCTTCAATCCTTCCGTTCCCGCGGGTTTCAAGACAATCGCCTCCGCCCGGATTGGAAATCAGATCATCCTGCCTATCCTGTACTGGGTCATCATGGTTGTGATCATGCACATTATTTTCCGGAAGACCGCCTTCGGCCGCCAGACCATCGCCGTCGGCTCCAATGAAAAGGCCGCCAAGCTCTCCGGCATCAATGTGGCCTGGGTCAAGATGAAGGTCTACGCGCTGGGCGGCGTGATGTGCGCCATCGGCGCCATCATCTACATTGCCAGAATCGGTTCCATGGACTTCGCCAATGCGGGCTCCGGCTATGAAATGGACGCCATCGCGGCAGTCGTCGTGGGCGGAACCTCCATGGCAGGCGGCAAGGGCAGCCTGGTGGGCGCGTTCGTGGGAATGCTCATCATCGGCGTTATGAACAACATCCTCAATACCGTCGGCGTGCCCACCTTCCTGTGTGAGGCCGTCAAGGGACTCATCATCATCTTCGCCGTTCTTCTGCAGAAGAAGGACAGCAATTAACCAATCGGGAGGAGTCAGCTATGTTTGGAATCGGTATCATCGGCTGCGGCAAAATCGCACAGGTTCGCCACATTCCGGAGTACGCGGCCCATCCAGAAGCAAAACTGGTGGGCTTTTACGACATCAATCAGCAGCGGGCGGCAGAGCTGGCGGCTAAGTACGGCGGCCGTGCCTACGCCACCGTAGAGGAGCTGCTGGCAGAGCCGGAAATCCAGGCCGTGTCCATCTGCGCCGCCAACTTTGCCCATGCGGAGCTGACCATCGCAGCCTTGAATGCGGGCAAGCACGTTCTGTGTGAAAAGCCCATGGCGACCAACCTCGCCGACTGCGAAGCCATGGTTCAGGCCGCCGACGCAAACGGGAAATTTCTGATGATCGGTCACAACCAGCGTCTTGCCAAGGCCCACAGCCTGGCACGGAAGCTGATTGTGGAGGGTCTGATCGGCGATATCATCACCTTCCGGACCATCTTCGGTCACGGCGGCCCGGAGACCTGGTCCATTGACCCGGGCAAGAACACCTGGTTCTTCGACAAGAATCGGGCTGCCATGGGCGCCATGGCCGATCTCGGCATCCACAAGACCGACCTGATCCAGTTCCTCACCGGTCAGCGGGTAATCCGCACCACTGCCAGGGTGACGACCCTGGACAAGAAGGATGCCTCCGGCAATCTGATCGGCGTGGACGACAACGCCATCTGCATCTACGAGCTGTCCGGCGGAGCCATGGGCACCATGACCGCCAGCTGGACCTACTACGGTGCGGAGGACAATTCTACCATTCTCTACGGCACCAAGGGCATTATGCGCATCTATGACGATCCCGCCGCGGCCATTAAGGTGATCCTGACCGACGGCAGCAAGATCAGCTATGATGTGGAAGCCATTCAGACCAATGACAATCAGACCAAGTCCGGTGTCATCGACCTGTGGATGGACAGCCTGGTGAACAACAGGGAGCCGGAGATCTCCGGCCGCAGTGCCCTGACTGCCATGCGTGCCGTGTTTGCCTCTCTGCGGTCTTCCGAGCTGGGAACGGCCGTGGAAATCCCCGAAAACAGATAAGGAGAAAACAGTTATGATGAAATTCGGTCTGCTCACCGCCATTCTGGACGGATGGAGCTTTGAGGAAGTTGTGGACATCGCCTCCCAGATGGGCTTCAAATGCCTGGAGGTAGCCTGCTGGCCCGCGGGCAAAGCGGAACGCCGCTACGCCGGTGTGAGCCACATTGACTGCGAGCGTGTCTGCCAGGACGATTCCTACGCCGACTATGTCAAGAAGCTGACTTCGTCCAAGGGACTGGAGATTTCTTCTCTGGCCTTCTATCCCAACACCATGGACCCGGACCTGGAAAAGCGGGAAGCGGCGATTTCCCACCTGAAGGCCGTCATCCGGGCTTCCGCCAAGCTGGGCGTAAACATGGTCACCACCTTTATCGGCAAGGATCAGCATAAGACCTTCGAAGAGAACATCGAGCTGTTCCGGCAGATCTGGCCCGACATCATCGCTCTGGCCGAACAGTGCGGCGTGAAGGTCGCCATCGAGAACTGCCCCATGCTCTTCGGCGCGGATCAGTGGCCCGGCGGACAGAACCTGATGTGCACCCCGAAAATCTACCGGCAGCTGTTCGAGATCATCCCCTCCCCCAATTTCGGCCTGAATTTCGACCCCAGCCATTACGTCTGGCAGGGGCTGGACTATGTGAAGACCATCTACGACTTCTCCGACCGCATTTTCCACGTCCACTTTAAGGATATCAAGCTCTATCCCGAAAAGCTGGCCGAGTGCGGCGTGCTGGCATATCCGCTGGACTATATGTCCCCGAAAATCCCCGGCCTGGGAGATGTGAACTGGTCTGCCTTTGTCTCCGCCCTGAACGACATCCGCTATAACGGCTGCGCCGTCATTGAAGTGGAGGACAAGGCCTTCGAGGGAAGCCGGGAGGACATTCTCAATTCCATTCGCCTGAGCAAGCGGTATCTGGATAATTTCCTGATTTGAGGAGGGAGATTCCATGACGGACAGAATCATTGCGGTCAACTCCAATTGCTACCATGGCTATTCCATTGAGGAGGCCATTGCCGGCATCCGGGCCGCAGGCTTCCATTACATTGAACTGACCGCCACGAAGGGCTGGACGGAGCATGTGTTCCCGGATCAGAGCTTCCAGCGGCTGCTGGAAGTGAAGGACAAGCTGGACGAGGCAGGCCTGATCCCCTTCGCCATGAGCGGACACACCAATCTGATGGACACGGCGCGAATCCCGGATTTCGTAAAGAATATCCGTCTGGCCCATTTCTTCGGGGCAAGGTATATTGTCTCGTCCATTGGCGAAGCGCACCTGAAGGACAATGCCGTTGCCTCCAACGCGGTGGTAGCGGAGCATATCCGGGGGTTCCTTCCCTATCTTGAAAAATATGACATGATTCTGGTGCTGGAGGTTCATGGCGACCATGGCACCGGCGCGATTCTGAAGGAGATCGTCAACCTGGTAGGCTCTGACCGGGTGCGGATCAACTACGACACTGCCAACGCTATTTTCTACGGTGACGTGGACGTAGTACAGGATCTGGGGGCCTGTATGGATCGGGTTGGCTATATCCATCTGAAGGATAAGGCCGGCGGCCGGAAGGAATGGGATTTCCCCGCTCTGGGCAAGGGCTACGTTCCCTTCCCGGAACTGTTTGCCATGCTGGACAAGGCCGAAAACCGCTGCCCCTTCTCCATCGAAATCGAATTCACCGCCGCGGGGCCCAAGAATCTGGCCGAGGTCAACCAGGCGGTGCTGGATTCCGCCCGGTATCTGAAAGAGCACGGCTTCGTCCTGTGAGCTCATACTGAACTCCAATTAAAATCTTAAGAAAAGATTTTAATTGCCCGAAGGGCAAGGAGTTCATATGAGACTTGTTTTGTG
>OHSS01000454.1_pt1 | contig 11382 bp, 10 predicted proteins | sample 1578781 | NCBI WGS metagenome assembly OHSS01 (sample SAMEA3879554, study PRJEB24766) | human gut metagenome | biome: human-associated habitat; feature: feces | place: USA | collected 1985/1987
GCGGTCTGTCGCGGGGGGCGGGAGAATGCCGGTGCAGCAATAGTAGATGGTGGCGGCCATGGCGTAAATGTCCGTCCACGGACCGACCTTTCCGCTCTTGCTGTACTGCTCAATGGGGCTGAATCCGTGCTTGGCCACCATCTGGGAGGACTGGACGCTGCCGTCATTTCCCTGAATGTCCAAATCCTTCGCCGCGCCCAGATCCAGCAAAATCAGCTTGCCGTCAGGCCGCACCATGATGTTGTCCGGGCTGATGTCCCGGTGGATAATGCCGTGCTCATGGACTTCTGCCAGTGCCTGCATGATGGGGGCCATGAGTTTGACGCAGCTGTCAAAGTCCATGGGGCCGTTCTTCTGCAATTTTTTCAGGAGGGTCTCGCCCTCGATGAAGTCCATGACGATGTAGGCCGTTTCGTTCTGGATGAAAACCGATTTCACCCCCACGACGCCGGGAATGCCCCCAAGCTTTGCCATTTTCCGGGCTTCCTTCAGGAAACTGTCGAAGCCTTTCTGAGTGCCGGTTTTTCCCATCATGGCGCTGCTCCACACCACGGTGGAGTGTCCCTCCCGGCTGACCATACCGGTGCTCATGGGATAGTATTCCTTGATGGCGACCTTCTGCTCCAGCAGCAGGTCAAAGCCGATGTAGGTGATGCCAAAACCGCCCTGACCCAGCATTTCGCCCACGAGGTACTTTCCCTCCAGAATCGTTCCCGGTTTCAGGGCGAAGGACTCCGCGTTCACGCTGCCGTAGGCGCGTCCGCATTCCGGGCAGACGGTTTCTCCCGCCGCCAGCGGGTGCATACATTTCATGCATCTGCGTACTTCCATATTCCATTCCTCTTTCTTTCGGGGGCTTCCCCGCCGATTTTTGGAACCATTACGGTAAAATAATATCACCGTTTGATGCTATTGTCCACTGCTTATTTGGCGATTTTAGTATAGCAGATTCCTCCAACTTATGGTCGCGCGGCGTGCGACAATTTTGAAAAAAGTTGCGTGCCGCGCACCTCACACCGGGGAGTTATGGTGTATGATGACCATAGTTCCACTGTCCCGTTATCGATGCGCGGAAATGTGCCGGTTTTTGATGACACCGGATGTTTGCTGTGATACAATGGCAGTAATGATTGTTTTGGATATTTGCTGAATCGGAAAAAGAAAGGGTGTGGCATACATGTCCATGCGATACTGCATGAAATGTATGAACAGACAATTCCTCGGGGTCGCGGTATGTCCCAACTGCGGAACTCCCTACAACCAGCCGGTGCAGAAGCCCAACGCGCTCAGACCCGGGCAGATATTGAACGGGAAGTATCTCGTCGGCGCGGTGCTGTCGGAGCAGGCGAACATTCCCGGCAGTCGGGAGCGGCTGAGGAAATACTGGTTTATTCCGATGATCGTATACTGTGTTTACCTGATCGTGTACTGCGCGGAATCGTTTGATTTTCCGTTCTTTATTATGGAAAGTATCGCCGGGTGCGCCCTGACGCTGGCAATGCGGGGGTTTGCGCTGCAAAATGATGCTGGGAAATAAATATTATGGGAGGAAATGAAATGGCTAATTTTTGTGAGAAATGCGGGTCACGGCTGGACGCAAACACCGGCTTGTGCCCGAGATGCGACATGCAGAAGGTTTCCGGTAAGCAGGAGACCGGGGTGGGACATAAGCTTCGTCCGGTGTACATTGCCCTTTTGCTTGTGGCCGCGGCGGCACTGGCGGTTTTCGTGCTGACGATTTCCTATGCGGTTTCCGCCCGTCCGGCTGAAACGAAATTGCCGGAACCGGAAAAAGTTCGCGCGGTCTTACGATCCGATTATGAAGCACAGTCGGATAACGGGGGACCGGCCCCGGCTTACAGTGTTTTCGGGAGTGATATCAGCAAAGAGAGCATTGATTCCATTCAGTTTCTGAGTTCGCTGGCCGGCGCGCCTGACGATGCGTGGGATGTATCCGAGGCGGGGAACGGGTCTGTGCTTGCATGGGTCACGTCTTCTGGGAAAGAACGGTACGACCTGTTCATCGCGGGGGATGGCGGCGTATGGGCGCCGAAGGACTGTACGTACCTGTTCGCGGAATACCGGTGGGCGAAATCGCTGGATTTTAACAACGCATTTTTCGTAGACGGCTGCAAGAGTATGCGGGGAATGTTCTCCCACGATCAGTTCATTACAGAGCTGGATCTCAGCGGCTGGGATACGTCGTCGGTGACGGATATGAGCGCGATGTTCTGCTTCTGCAGCAGCATTCAGAAGCTGGATCTTGCTCCGCTGGACACATCCTCCGTTACAAATATGAGAGCCATGTTTTCTCGCTGCGAGTCCATTGAAAAGCTGGATTTAAGCGGCTTTGATACTTCGTCGGTGACGGATATGTCGGACTTGTTCTTCCAGTCATGGAATCTGAAGGAGGTGGACTTAAGCAGCTTTGATACGTCACGGGTTACAGATATGAGTTCCGCCTTCTTTTGCTGCGAGTCACTGGAGGAGCTGGATATCAGCAGCTTTGATACCTCCGCTGCGGAAGAGAGCTCTTTGTTCCTGTCGGGAAGCGTGTGTCTCGAGAAGCTGACGATCGGAACGAAATTTGATGTTGGCATTCTCCTGGACGAAGCAGATGAGGTGACGTTTATGTCTAAGAATGGAACGATCAACGGATATCCGTGGGAGGATTTTCTCGACCAATACCGCAGCGCCTGAAAGGGATAACAGTTTTCGCCGCCGGGGCAAAATGCCCCGGCGGTATTTTGTTGGAAAAAGGACGGGCAATGGGGAATACAGTGGCAGTGGAGGTGGCGAACATGTTGGCAGCGGCCTGGCTGATGCTCAGTTCATTATTTTATTCACTGCAGCTGTCCTCGGGCAGCTTCCCCCGTCCGCTGACGGAGGAAGAGGAACGGTACTATCTGGACTTGGCAGGGAAGGGGGATCTGGAAGCGAGGAATGTTCTCATAGAACGGAATCTGCGGCTGGTGGCGCACATTATGAAGAACTGATGAAGCCCGCAGCAACCCCGTGTGGCGGACGGATGGGGTGTACCTGTCTGCGTACTGTGACCACAGCGCAAAAATTTGCTGGAATGTGATGCTGAACTGAAAACGAATGACCCCGGCAGGCGAATGTTGCTTGCCGGGGCTTGTCTATGGGTGGGGGACAGAAAGCTAGGAGGTTGCCACCTGGATGTTTGAAAAGTGGGATTCTTGGGCCAATATATTTATTGAAAAGTCTTGAAAAATAAGCCGAAAAAATATTGAAAAGTCGGTTTACAAAGAAAGAGAAGTCCGCTGGCTAGAGGGAGTAGAACGAATAGCGATTGGAAAGTGCAATGGGAAAAGAATAGGGCGGTTATCGGATAAAAGCCCATCCATTCTCTACTGGGGTAATTTGCTGGGGAGGCTAGACGATTGTCCGTATCAGCAAAATTGAGATGCTGCTGTCATTTATATTTCTGCCGTACCAAAACCGTTTCACAAACCCGGTCGGCAATCAGCTCCCGGTCACGGGTGGGGTAGTATTCCAACAGTGGCTTCACCATCTGCGCAAGCTGTTCCCGGGTAAATGAAGGGATTTCCAGCTGCTTTCCGTACAGATTTTCCATAGTGTGGATCTGTCGGTTAAAGGTGGTTTGAAAAGGTCGTGCTTTTGCCTGAGAAATCAAAGATTTGGGGACGATTTCAAAGGGACTGTACATCACATTGGAAAGCAGCCCTGCGCCCTGGTCAAAGATGGGGCAGTAGTCAAAGGCACCATCCCTGGCGAGAACCGCAATATTGTTCAGGTGGCGGTCGTCATTGAGGACAAGGCCATCGATTTCAAACAGCAGCGTCAGGTACTGGGGGAACAGGGACAGTCCTGTGATGCTTGCCGTTTCCTCTGCCAGATAGGCCATTCGCTTTTTGTCACTGGTCAGCCGGTTCAGCGTTTCGGAGAGGGGCTTTCCTGTGTATTGCAGGAACAGATGGGCCAGCGTTATGATCGACTGGCCATCTCGCAGAAAATTCCGGCTGCTGCAGCCGGTTCGCTCCCGACCATGCACCTGCAAACGCTCCATTCGATAGCGCACAAAGGTGAAGGGAAAGGTTGCTTCCATGTTGCTGTGCTCCAATAATTGAGAGGTAAAGACCTCCGCCAGTGCCTCGTAGCCAAATTGGTCCAGCTTGTACCAGATGCCGCTGTCCAGCCATTTTTCCTGATTGCCTTTGGAGGAGGTTTCTGCGATTTTTTGATTGGATACCAAGTGTACAGTCATTTTATTTCCTCCACGGTAAGCCAAAGATCATCCTCGGCCATTCGTCCTTGTGTTTTCCGGATAATTTCCAGTGGGTCGTAGTGGTCTACGCCAATGGTTTCCAGATATTCCCGGAGCCCCGCCCTGGTTCGCGGAATGCAGCGGCTTTCCAAAAAATGTAGATAATCCTCCCAACTGGGATCCTGGTTGTTCCCAAAGGGCAGCTTCAGGAAATCGGAAACAAGATTTTCTACACGGATTTTCTGTGTAGTCTCATCGGCGACGATTCGGGCACTGAGAAGGGGGCCGGAATGGCAGGAGACAAGAAGAAGCTTGTGGCCGGTTTGACGATTGGCTTCCAGAAATTCGGAAAAAGAAAGCTTCCTAGTGATCGTAATGGATGTTCCATCAAAACACAATTCCATTTGCCGATTCTCGGCATCTAGCCCCATTTTCTGTACCCAAGTGGATGGCAGGGAGATTTTATAATTGTTGGCGATTCCGCCGGCAGTGCCGCCGGAAGTGCTGATGATTAAATTTCCTGTTCGTGTTTCCAAAGGATTCACCTCGCAGATAGTATACACTATTCGGTACGAATAATCAATATAATTTTTCTTGCGTTCGACTTGATTGAAGAAGTTTAGCTGGAGGAATAAAAAGCATATCTATTGAAAGGTGCATTGTGGTAAGAATAAAGAAGGTGTCAGATAATAGCCGGGCTATGGCATATTACACAGAAATAAAAAGAAGTTCTAGGTAAAAAAGACGAATATTCGTTTCAACTGATGATTTCGGTTGCCTGTCTGGCGCAAAGGTGCTAAGCTAAAAACATAACATGGACATCCTGCGGGAAGAAAAATAGCGCAATAGATAAGGAGCGGAATATGACATTAGAAAAACAAGATGCGGAGCTTTTTTATGAGCTTTGGTTTCCTCTGCTGGACTTCGTGAATCAAAAATACCGGATATGTCCCGGCGTGGGAACCATTGACCGGAGCCGAGGCGTCGATGCTGCCGATGCGAAGAAGATTGCAGATTATTTGTGGTCCCACACGCAGGTGCTTCAGGAATACCTGACCCAGGCGAAGCTGCCGGAGGAGCAGGCCCAGATTGTGGCGGGGTGGGTGCAGTGCAAGCCGGGAAAGTACATTATGGAACGGCATTTGAAAAAGGGCACCGTTTTCATTTCCGAGGAAGACCAGCAGGTTTATTTGGTCCAGGGGCTGTTTTCCACCTGGGAGGAGATGTTGGGAAAAGGTCCGGTACTGCTGGATGCCGTGTTGATCCCCTTTAAGGATATGATTATTTCGGATGGATTGGTAACGGCCTATCCGTTCTGCTTCGGACGTGGTTACAGTGAAGCGTTTAAGGATATTTACAGAAAGGCCAAGGAGGACAAAACGATCCGTTTTTCCCTAAGCGGCGGCGAACCGGAGCGTCGTCCCAACAAGGAAAAAGAAACTGGCACGGTGGAAAGCTATGTGATCAAGGTGTCTCTGGGACGCAGCTGTTACCGGTACATTCAAATCGGCAAGCAGAAAACCCTTGGCGCATTGAGTGAAGCGATTTTGAGTGCTTTCGAATTTGACGATGACCATTGCCATGCGTTCTTTATGGACGATCGGTATTGGAGCAATTTAGGTGCCTATTATTCCGACGATATGGATGAGGGCTGCCGGTTATCCTACAAGATGCCACTTGGACGACTTGGACTGGAAAAAGGCGATAAATTTAAGTACTTGTTTGATTTTGGAGATGAATGGCGTTTTCAGTGCAGAGTGATGCAGGAATTGGTGGAGAAAACGAAGTATTTCCGTGTGATCAAAGCGGCTGGAGATCCCCCGGCCCAGTACCCGAACTGGGATGACGAGGAGTTTTAGCCAGGAACTGCGGGATAGCCTGACGTTTGTAATGCAGAACCATTGTGGATAAGATATTTGAAGAGGAAACGGCCCCGGCAGGCAAATCACGCTTGCCGGGGTTTGCGCATTTTTGCGAATTACAGCGAAAAGGAAAAATTCGGGGTCTGTAACACCCTGAAAGTGTTTTTGTGCTCTGATTTTACGCTTACTGGTGCTGAAATCCTGGAACACTATACACACCGCTGGAAAATTGAAGTCATGTTCAAACAGCAAAAGCGTTATCTGGGACTAAAATCCTTTATGATCCGCACCGCTATAGCGATTGACCGTTTTCTGATCATTCTGACTGTTGCGTGGGCTTTCCTGACGTGCAAAGATGGAGTTCCCCAGCCTCTCTGCGTGGGTGCACGTCGCTATAGGGGCGTTTTGTCTATTTTATGAATTTGCTCATTTAGGGAGTATAATTAAAAAGTTATCCACAGCCTCGATGCCCAAAAACGCAGACCCTTTCTGTTTCCGGAGAGGATCTGCGTTTTTCTGGGGAGGGCTTTTTTAACAGCTCCAGCGTAAAATATTTCATCTCAGACTATCTTTTTTCCGTTCTGCTTCGTTATACTAATTGAAAGCGCTTTTAATCCACAGGAGAGGAGGGGAAACATGGACGGCGATTTCCTGCTCCTGCACAGAATGCAAAATGGCGATGATCAGGCCATCGAATCCTTTGTGCGGAAGTATTACCAAAAGATATTGCGTTACTGTCACCTACATATCAAGGACTCCGGCTTTGCAGAAGACTTAACCCAGGAAACCTTTGCCCGGTTCTTCCGCACGCTCCATCAGTACCAGCACTATGGGAAGGCTGCAAATTATCTGTATGTGATTGCAGGCAATCTGTGCCGGGATTATTACAGAAAGCCGGAAGAACTGCCGATGGAGGAACTGCCGGAGCATCCTGTCTGCCTGATGGAGTCCCTGGATTTACGGATGGATGTCCATATGGCTCTGGAACGTCTTCCACAGGAACTGCGGGAAGTAACCATCCTGTATTTCTTTCAGGAAGTCAGGCAAAAGGAAATTGCCAGAATTTTGGGGATCAGTCTGCCGCTGGTGAAGTACCGGATCAAACGTGCAAAAGAATTATTGACGATATATTTAGGGAAGGAGGATTTTGAATGAGGGAACTCTTTCGTTTTGATGTGACCTGCGATGAATCCAAAATACAGAAAACCATTTCTGTTTCCAAGGAAGCATTTCTTTCTGAGGAATCGGAACAAACCGTTTCCCACATAGAATTTCTGTATCAGCAGAGTAAGTTCATCAAGAAACGCTGGTGGCTGATGCAAGGGCTGCTGCTTGCCTTTGTATGTTTCTTGCTTAAAAACTCAGAAACCGACTTCACCGTGCGCCGTATTCTGGGGCTTACCGGATCGCTGTTTGTAATTCTGATTTATCCGGAAATCTGGAAAAACCGAAGTTGCGATGCTTTGGAAATCGAATGTACAACATTTTATACCCTTCGTTCCATCTATGCGGCACGGCTGACCCTCTTTGCCGGGGTAGATATGGTGCTGCTGTCAGCCTTCTATGCGGTCGCAACCCTGCTTAGCAGAATGACTCTCTGGGAAATGCTTACACAGTTTATGCTCCCCTTCAATGTGACCTGCTGTATCTGCTTCGGAACCCTTTACAGCAAGCGGATCAATTCTCAGGCACTTTCCCTGCTTCTGTGTGTCCTTTGGGCTGGAGCCTGGTCAGTGCTCGTTCTGAATGATGCTGTTTTCCGTGCCATCTCTGTTCCTGCGTGGGTATCTTTGCTGGCTGCATCTGTTTTCTTCATGGGATATACCCTCTATCGCGGACAGAGGAAATGGCAAACGATTATGGAGGTGAAACCTTTATGGATTTGAGAATTAGAGACTTAACAAAAGAATTTGGCGACTTCAAAGCTGTCGATCATTTCAGCTATGATTTACGCTGCGGCGTCTATGGCTTGCTTGGCGTCAACGGCGCTGGTAAAACCACCCTGATGCGGATGCTTACTACCTTGATGAAGCCCACATCCGGGCAAATTATCTGGGATGGAGAAGACATTTTTGCCATGGACGGCAGATACCGGAATCTGTTGGGATATCTTCCTCAGGATTTTGGGTACTATCCAGACTTTTCCATCTACGACTACCTGATGTACATTGCCACTCTCAAAGGTATACGCCCTGCGGTGGCAAAGCAGCGGGTCAAGGAACTGCTGAAGCAAGTTGGTCTGGTGAAAGCCCGGTACAAGAAAATGAAAACCCTTTCTGGCGGCATGAAGCGCCGGGCAGGTATTGCCCAGGCAATGCTGAACGACCCCAAGATTCTAATTCTGGACGAGCCTACCGCCGGTCTGGATCCCAGCGAGCGGATTCGGTTTCGGAATCTGATCAGCGAGCTTTCAGAGGATCGAATCGTGCTGCTGTCCACACATATTGTATCGGACATTGAGTATATCGCGGGTGACATTCTGCTGATGAAGGACGGCAGCCTTGCCATTTCCGGCACTGCTGAGGAACTCATTGACTCCATGCCAGAACCGGTTTGGAGCTGTACTGTGCCCAAAAGCAGGATCGATGCCTGCCTGAAGGCATACAAAGTTGCAAACGTGAAGACAATTCCTGGAGGTGCGGAGCTGCGAATCGTTTCCAAGGGACGGCCAGCAGAAGATGCCGTCAGGGTAGAACCAACTTTGGAGGATGTTTTCCTCTGTTATTTTGGAGAAAGGACAGGTGATAGCGATGGTACGGTATGAACTAAAAAAGGTGTTTGGTTCCGTTGGCGGTAAGATCGCCCTGATATTGTACATTGCCGTCTTGGCTCTGTCCTGTTGGTTATCATCGACTGGTGCATTGAATGTGGAGGTAAAGTGGGTGAATGAACAGGGGGAGAGCGAATATGGCCCATCTGCTGTCAAGAAACTGCGCGAAGCCCAGAAGGAATGGGAAGGCTGGGTTGATCAGAATAAGTTGAGCAGAGTGATTCAGGAAAATCAAAGGATCAATGCAACACCCGAAGCAAAGTCAGATATTGCGCAGCAGAATGAAATCGCGTATAGCTGGAAACAGGGTTTCGCACCCATCCGGAAAATTCTGAATGAGTCCTATTCAAATGGTTTCCGGGAGTACGATTATTACACCGCTGACAGGATCACTGCCATCGATGAAGATACCTTTTACGCCAACCGTGAGAAATTACTGAAAAATTGGCTTTATGATGAAACCGATGGTGCTTACTCCAAGTATTCCGAATCGGAGAAGCAGTATATCATTGGGCAGTACAAAGAATTAGAGATTCCCTTCTACTTCACATACCACGAAGGCTGGCATCAGCTGCTGGAAAACGCCGGATATATTCCTTCGCTGGGAATTCTGATTCTGGGTTTTCTGTTGGCTGGCATCTTCTCTAACGAATTCAAATGGAAAGCGGATGCAGTGTATTTTTCCACCCTTTGTGGCAGGAATAAAGCTACCTCTGCCAAGATCAAGGCAGGTTTTCTGCTGGTAACAGTCCTGTACTGGGGAGCCATGCTTATTTATAGCCTGTTCACCTTGTGCTATCTCGGCTTCGAGGGCGCAAGCTGCGCTATCCAGTGGCAGCTCTGGAAAAGTATCTATAATCTTAATATGTGGCAAGCTTGGATGCTGGCTCTCATATCCGGCTACATCGGCAACCTGTTCCTGGCATTCCTGACCATGTGGATCTCCGCCAAGACAAAGTCCACTGTCTTTGCGGTGACAACCCCATTTATTCTGATATTCCTTCCCTCTTTCCTGGAGGGAATGGCAAACTGGTTGGATAAAATTCTGAGCCTCATGCCGTCGCACTTGCTGGAACTCTATCAGGATCTGGGTTCCTTCAATATTCTCACCATCTTCGGTAAAGTTTTCCGTACTTTAGATGTCAGTATTCCGCTATATCTTACGCTGTCTGTCATATTGATCCCCATGATGTATCTGGAATATCACAGGAAGAGAGCATAATCATTACCGTTCCATGTGTGATAAGCGCGAAATCAAAAAGGAGGTTTTACACCATGTATCGAAAAGTCCTTGTCTTTCTTCTGACCGTCCTTGTCGTGATGTAAGTGCTCAATAATTCCCCGTCCCCACCAAAAGACAGCAGGCCCCACACCCAGGGTCTGCTGTTACTCAAGATATGTATTTGTATAAGCATCGGAGTTTGGAATCTTACAATCCTCTTGGATGCCGGGTGTCCAGGGCATGAAAGCCTCCAATTCTTCATGGGAGGGCGACTTTCCCAGGTATGGAAGCTCCACCAGCACACACTGTAGATAGGCAAATGGTTCTACTCCGTTTGCTTTTGCGCTTTCCACCATGGAGTATACCACTGCGCTGGCCTCGGCACCTTTGGGCGTATCGCAGAACAGCCAGTTCTTGCGGCCCAGGGTCAACGGACGGATGGCGTTTTCTGCTAGGTTAGGGGACATTTAGTGAGAAAGCCATCCAGAAGCACTTTTGTTTCTTCGATGATTTGCTGATAATAGAACTGCCGAGTGCCGAACAATAGACTTGGCGGTGTGAGATGTCGACCGGGGAACCGGCCTTCTGCTTGATTTCGTGGTATCCCCACCACTTAAATCGTGAATTAGAAGTTCCTCCCGAACGTTGCCCGATGTCATTGCCTTTATTTGCATTTTCGATTATAATAACAATGAATTTTTTAGAATATGTGGACATGACTGCAACATGTGCGCTTGGAGGCAACCCATGGACGAACGAATAGCAGCCCTGACAGCCCAGATTGAAAAACTCCAGGCGGAGAACACATTCCTCAAGTGCCTCCTAGACGAGGTGGGTATTTCCTATGTGTTGCCAGCCTCAAAGCCCACAGCGGAAATTTCAAAGCAGCTAGCCCGCCGATTTTATTCCTATTTCTGGGGACGGACGGATGTTTACAGCAAACGCAGTGTGAACAAAACGACGGGGAAGGCGGGATATTATCCCCAGTGTGTGAATCTGTGGAAGGGTAGGATTTGTCCGAAAAAGTCCGGGAAGAAGGTCAAATGCGGGGCCTGCGCCAACCGGAAGTGGCGGCAGCTGGAAGCGGAGCAGATCATGGCGCACCTGCGGGGAGAAAAGCCGGATGGCTCTGATGTGATTGGAATTTACCCTCTGTTCCCGGATGGGACTTGTAGATTACTGGTATTTGATTTCGACAACCACGAAAAGGGAGCGGAAACTCTGGATTTTGGAAATCCGGATACCCGCTGGATGGAGGAAGTGGACGCCCTGCGGCAGG
>OHSS01000465.1_pt1 | contig 11202 bp, 10 predicted proteins | sample 1578781 | NCBI WGS metagenome assembly OHSS01 (sample SAMEA3879554, study PRJEB24766) | human gut metagenome | biome: human-associated habitat; feature: feces | place: USA | collected 1985/1987
TCGTATAAAAAAATAAAAAACTGTGATATAATAAAAATAAAGCAAAAGTGTATATAATCTCTTGGGGAAGTTAGTTTGTTTGTCAGTTCCTAGAATAATTATACTAAATTGAGTTGATAGGACTTGATAGCTATTGTTAGGCGTTGTTAGGTTTCGATAGGTTTTAATAGGGAGTAATTAGTATGTTCTTTTCAGACTTTGTGCAAATACTACATCCAATAATTGGTGGAGCCAGCAATCAAGCGGCATTTGTTAGAACGTTATTTGAAACAATTATCACAGAGGAAGGCCAAAGCACACTAGATGAACAGTCCGAGATTACATATAGATCATATTTTAACGGGAACACTGGAATCTCCAAAATTGCCAAGAAGGTTTTACCATATATAGAACCCGAGAATTTTGTTGAATATATCGAACAGTTCTCTGACGAAACCACTGTAAGTCTTTGCGACAGATTTAGAGAGTATTTACCAGAAATCAACAATTTAAATGTAGGTACACAGTTAGCAAATTTGTTCAGTACTATTCTCAAAGAAGCCGCGTCAACAAAAAGAAAAAGCGCCTCAAAGGACACACAGCAAAGGATTTATAAAGAACCACACGAAATTTTCTCAGACAGAGTATTGGCATCGGGACAAGTCCTTTCTGATACATGGAAAGAAACAGTTGAGCAAATGGCAAAAGGAATGGGAAAAAACGATCAAGAAGATGCGGAGGTTGTGGTTGACAATGCACCAGCAGGTGATGACGATAGGACTGCCAATGGAACAGAATCCAAAGTACAAATAATTGAGAAGGCCACTGTTGTAAACCAGTACGGTGAAAATTGTGTTCACATCGGTCATGTCGATACTTTTAAGTTATAATCAGGAGATGTAGTAATGGATAAAAAAGAACTGCAACCTGTTACCCCAGCTCAATTATTGCCTTATACTCAAAATACAGTTAATCAATACGGCGAGAAAAGCGTTCATATTGATAAGGTAGATCACATTAGCCAGAACGTTATGATTCTACCACCAGTTCAGCGAACACCATCAGGTGGTGCGATGCAATCAACGCAGAAAATCAGCACGGAGTATTACCATCTTTTTGTAATGGGCGGCGAAACATTCTCAGAGGGCCATTTTGTGGTGTCTCCTGAACGCGCATTATGTTCTTATTGGACTTCCGATGAATTGAGAGACAGATACGGACGTCTTACGGCTGAGAATATAGAAGAACTCAAGACGTTCCCAGCACTTCTTATGTCTGAAGCTGAGGGATACTATGCTAAGCCAACCGATGATCAGCAGGCTTTTCTTGGTGTAATTGAAGATATCAGAGTTCAGGACAATGGCATAAAAATCCGTTGGAGATTACTATGGAATATTCCTATGAAAAGTATCAGCAGTATCGGTTTTGAACTCGGAATGAAAAACATGAACAAAGCAATATCAGAAATGAATCATACCCATTGGGCGATAAAGCATATCAACCTTATAGAGGAGTTGAAAGATGCTAACATCACCTTGTTTGGGTTAATTTGACGAGGTGAAAGTAAAATGAGAGAAAAAATTCCTTCTGAAATTATGCAGTTGACACTTAATGACGCTTCATACAAAGGGTGCGGAGCGACAATCACACCAACTCTCATTAACTTCTTCTTCGGAAACAATGGCACAGGAAAGTCTACCGTTGGTAAAGCAATAAAGGTTAATAACGGTGTGACTTGGCGAACCGGCAGATCTGTTTCCGAATATACTGTCCATGTATATAATCAGGATTATATTACAGCTAATTTGCAGAAGTATCAGAACCTTCCGGGGGTCTTTACTGTCAATGAAGTAAATATTGAAATTCAAAGACAAGTCGAAGAGAAACAGTCCGAAAAAGAAAAAGCCTCCAAAGCATTCACAGACGCTATGGAGGAACAAAAGAAAAAGGAGACTGCTTTAGAAGCGGCACTGGAATTGTTCCAGCAAGAATGCTGGAATGCCACTGCTACTATACGCCGAAGTTTTGATAAAACACAGGATAAACGAAAAACAAAAAAGGCTTTTGCTGAGGCAGTCCTGGGAATCAAAACACCCAAGGAACACGAACTTGAGGCGTTAAATCGTTTGTATGTTGCTGCTTATTCAGAAAACGCAAAGGAATATATAGAGTTTGCTGAAATTGCAGATGCTGATATTCTTGATACACTTCCAGGGAAGGATGTACTTAGAGAAATAATAGTGAGCAGTGCTGATACTCCGTTTGCACAGTTCATAAAAACTATCAATGCTACAGCTTGGGTTCAGCAGGGGCACGAGCAGTATCATTGCGTCTCAGGCGGCAAATGTCCATATTGCCAGCAACAATTGCCTGTCAATTTTGAAGAAGAATTCTGTGCTTGCTTTGACAAACATTACCAAAACGCAATACAAGCCTTGTCGGATTTTTACGATGCATATCGTAATGCTGCCAACACTCTGTTTGTTCCTTTGATGCACACACCGACCGAACTGATGCCCGAAATTGATATTAATGTGTATAATGACAAACTGTCAGCAATTAAGGGCATTATTAGTAGTAATCTACAGAAGATTCAAGAGAAAAAAGCGAACCCCACACTTGTGGTCGAACTGGAGAATACGTCTGATAAATTGCATGAACTGTCTGAAATTATCGCAGGATATAATAAATTAATTCGTGAGAATAATGAAATTATCATTTCCAAACCTCGCAAACAAGCTGAATGTAAAACAGCCGTTTGGGAGCATATTGCATTTATACTCTCAGACTTGGTATCTCAATATCAGACCAGCAAGTCTACTTTGGAAAAGGAAATTTCCGCACTGGCTGATACCATTTCTGCTCAAAGAACAACTATGGATACTTTTAACAAAGAAATATCCGATTTAAATAGAAACAGCGTGAATACAAGTGATACAATTGAAAGCGTAAATACATTGTTACGAGATTCTGGTTTTCAAGGTTTCAGCCTTCGCCCAAAAGAAGGTGTTCCTAATGTTTACGAGGTAGTAAGACCAGACGGTAGTATTGCAGAAAACTTGAGCGAAGGAGAGCGCAATTTCATTGCATTTCTTTACTTCTACCATTCGGTTAAAGGTACTGATACTGCTGATGGAAGCCGAAAAGATAAGATAGTGGTTATAGATGACCCTGTTTCAAGTATGGACAGTAACTCTCTTTTCATCGTTAGTGCTTTAGTACGTGAGATGATAGAAATATGTGAGAATAATGCTGTCGGTGACAACTTTTCAGCGAAAGGCAATTTCATCAAACAAATTTTTATCCTGACTCACAATGCCTATTTCCATCGGGAAATCACCTATAATCAAGTGAGAAACTTTCAATATGTAAATTTTTACCTCATCAGCAAAGTGGATAACATATCTACTATTAAATGCTGTACCAGACAGAACCCAGATGTTCTCACAGAGGAGATTAACTATAATCCCGTACAGAATTCCTATGCAGCCCTATGGGAAGAGTACAAAGTCGTTACCGCGCCTATCCCTTTGCTGAATGTAATTCGGCGTATCCTTGAGTATTATTTCCTTCAGTTGTGCGGTTATGATGGAACCACGCTTCGCAAGCGCATTTTGGTTGATAATAAAGATAAATTCGTTACAATTGATAAAGGCGGGAATGAAGATTATACGCAATATCAGATGGTTAATGCGATGTTATCTTATATAAGTGCTAATTCAGTAGGAATCAACGATGGCATCAACTTTGTTGATGAATGTGTGGACATAAGCCAAACCAAAGAAACATTTCGAATGGTGTTCACACTGATGGAGCAGAAACAGCACTACGATATGATGATGGGAAATCGCACATAAGATTTTAGGAGGTTATTGATTTGATAAGGTTTAGAAATCCTGGAACACAATATTCTACCCAAGTTCAGGTAATAAAACAACTCTATTCAGCTTTACACGAGCAAGCCTATTTTACACTTGAGGACATGGCTGTTGTTATTGCACAAGGCAGACTTATGACCGCATACGGATACGCTGGTGATGATGCACTTCGACTAAGCAATACAGATCAAGAAAGCATGAACTCTGCATTGATGAACGCCAAAATGTATGCAGAAGTATTTCGTATGCTTGGATGGATTACTCCTTATAGCGAAAAATCATCGTATCCGTTGGTGTTCACATATATTGGTATTCATATTGCATTATCTACAGAAGATTGTTCCAAACTCTATGAGCAATGTGTACTTGGAATAAACAGTCCCACCCAATTGACGGACAAAATGAGATATAATGAAAAAGTTCGCTTTTTCAAATGTGCATTGCGTTCCTTTATTGATTTGGGAGGAGTAATGTATAAACATGAATTATGCCTTGGGCCAATGAGTATCAACGATGAAGATGAAGTCGCATATAGGGGAATGATTCAATACATCAAATCATTAAGAGGTGATTATAAGAGGTTAAAAGAAGCATTCGAAGATTTGGCAGATAGCTTGGGTATGAAAACAACCCCTGTTGATAATTGCACAAGACTTCCTATTGCTTTTATGAAGAGTTGTAATTGGATAGAATCAGTTCAAAATAAAACATTGTATGGAAAGTCTATGTCCTGCTTACAGATTACTACTCATGGTATAGAAACCTATGAGAGTGTTAAAAACATGTACGATTTACGACTCAATAAATATATCAATTTGGACGAATGCACCCAACAAGCAACGATTCGTCTAGGTACATACACCATGCTACTTCGAGCGGGTTACGATATGTCTGGAGTAAAAGATGTGATGGAATCTGACAAAGAACAATGTAAATCTTTACTTGGCAACAAGGATTTATTATTCTCGCCTTCACAGACAATTCGACGTGCACAAGTGGAGAAAGCTCTCGGAATTGAAATAGGTAGTGGTTTAGAATCACAAAATCACATTGATACATTTGATAGCACTGTCGAAGAACGCGAAGCCTTGTATAATACGCAGATATGGAAAATTAATATTCCTGAAGAAGCTGCTACAGATTTATTAATATCGACAGAGGATACGGATTTCTTAAATAGAGTAAATCAACTGGTGGCTTCTGGAAAAAGCAGCCGTGCTATTGTAGATATTCTATTTGAATATTATATAGATGCTACGCAAACCACATTTTATCCATTAATAGCAACGCTATTTAAAATAATGGGTTTTAACTGTTCTTTCTCCAGACCTGGCGATAATGGAGCTCGATGGGATGCTATTATTGATGACTCACAAAGGAGCATTCCGATTGAAATAAAATCACCAACTGAAGAACAGCATCTCTCCATTAAAGCAATAAGGCAGGCACTTGAAAACAAAATTATTCTATTATCGCGAAAAACTCATATAACTACCCCAGAAACATCAACATTGGCAGTTGGATATTATATGCCGAATGAGCGTGCTGAGGTAAGCAGATTGATTTCTGATTTCAAATTAACATACGGCTATAAGATTGGTGTAATTGATTTGAAGTCATTGCTATCGCTTGCAGTAAGTATTCTCGTCGATGGAAAAGGATTTGACAAAGAAAAAATGTATCACTTGGAGGGATTAATGAATGCAAGTATTTAAAGAGTTATCAAACAGGCAAAATATCTCTATACTCAAAGAGATTCCTTTTGCTTTGTTAATTCACCAGTGCACGCCTGGTGTTGCATGTTTCAGAAATGGCGATGAATGTTATATTGGTTGTCTTAGTTGCGCCAATCCTAGATGTATGTACTTTAGTGACCGTGAAATTGAATGTGAATACGTTAATGGTTTCCCAAGTGATAAATCCATAAATGTATGCCCCGTTGATGCTATTGCTTGGGATAATGAAGGTCATGTTCCTATAATTGATGTCCAAAAATGTATTAACTGTGGAATTTGTGCAAGTCGTTGCCCTGTGGGAGCCATTTATTTTACCGACCAAGAGAAACCAGCAGTCTATTCTTCAACCTCAATGTATACCACAAAAGAGAAGTATGATGAAGCAAACCTGTCTAATCATATCTATCAAATCAATCAATTGCTAAAAATTCCTCGCACAGGAGTTTATTTAAATGCGAATGATTTTCTTTTAGAAAAAATATATGAAAAACTTTTCAACTTAAGGAATAATTATCATACCACTGTAGGTAGAAATTTGCTTATCGCTTTGGGCTGTAAATGCTCTATTCGCAGAATCGGTGATGTATATACACGTATGGATGCAATCTACTCTTCACAAGCAGGATCTTTTGGTGCCGTGGAAATTGAGTTTGGACGAGACACGCTTGACGCATCTAGAGGAATTCTCGATGATATTGCTGTTCTAAACACAAGATATGGGATCAACAAACTAGACAATAAAGCACTAGTTATATGTCTACAATTACCTAATGCTCGTCAAGGTTATTGGCAAGTAGTAAAAGATATTGCCGTTGTCGAAGGAATTAAAATTGGAACAATAACCGTAGGAGCACTGATGTTGCTCTTGTGGAATAATTGCACTTTTGAACCCGAAAATAATCGCTACTATATTGATTACGATAATATGGATTTGAGACATATACTTTGTGTACAAATGGATTGTGCTGATATTCCAATAAGCAATAAAGAACTTGGAATTATAGAACCCATGAAATAAATAAAGCCAAAACACTTGAAAAGTGTTGAATAGTCTTGACAAGTCTTAAAACGCATGGTATAATATAAAAAGACGAATACTATGCAGAAAGGCAGATTGATGAAATGTCAGAAAATATAGTTGGAACCAAAAAAGCTGCTGATATAATAGGTGTTAGTGTTTCAACCATCTACCGAATGGTTGAACAAGGAATACTCCACCCTTCCAAAACACCTGGTGGTCAAAGACGTTTTTCCGTAGAGCAATTGGAAGAGTATTTAGAAAAAAGCCGAGACATTATTGCTCCACAAAATCCTTACCAGATGAAATTGGATTTTATCTCTGGAGACATCACAGAGGATATCGAAACTGAATCCTCAAAAAAAGAAGCAGATGATGACAATGTTTCCGAAACACCTATTGATACTAAGCCTGTAGATCCGCGCAATACATTAAATGATCTAAATGGATCACAATGGTTGCCAGAAACCAAAAGTTTCTTTTATCAAAAGGGCCTTGGTGCAAAACATCCACACGCACAAATCGAACGGCAACATCCAGCTCCGTTTTCTTTCCAGGATATTTCTCACCTTGTAACTTTTTTTACCAAAAGGGGAATGCACGTTCTTGACCCATTTGGCGGAGTTGGCTCAACTGCAAAAGCTTGCGAACTTGAAGGGCGCATTTGTACGAGCATTGAGCTACAAAAAAGATGGCATGATTTAGCAATTGAAAGGCTTGAAACAGAAGTCTGTGAAGGCTCTTCAACGAAACACACATTTATCCTCGGGGACTCGCGAGAGAAATTGAAAAAATTTGACAATTGTTCCTTTGATTTTATGGTTACCAGCCCACCTTACTGGTCAATACTGAACAAAAAAGCTGATTACAAGGTCAAAAAAGAACGTTTGGAAAACAATTTAGCCACTAATTATTCAGACAATGATGAAAATGATATGTCAAATATCGAAAATTATCAGGATTTCTTAAAATCTCTCGTGGACGATGTATTTCTTGAATGCGCAAGACTTCTTCGCCCCAAAAAGTATATGTGCATAATTGTTTCTGATTTTAGGAATAAATCAGAATTCATCAGTTTTCACAGTGACTTAATTCAAACAATGAATCACAGGAGAACTTCTGATGGCTATAGAATTACCTTGCAAGGAGTTAAGATTCTCTTGCAAAATCACAAAACGCTTCTCCCCTATGGCTACCCTTTCGCTTATGTTGAAAACATCCATCATCAATATATTTTGATTTTTAGAAAGGAAAAAAAATAATGAAGGAGAAATACTGTGGTTTAATATGTGGTGATTCTGATATACTTCTTCAAAAGATGCTTGATGACGGCTTCAAAGTTGATCTAGTCTTAACTGACCCGCCATATAACTTAAACAAAGATTTTGGAAACAATAGTGATAAACTTTCCTTGGAGGATTTTCTAAGAGTTTCAAGAAAGCGAATAGAACTCTGTCGAGATTTGCTTGTTCCAAATGGGAGTATAATCTGGTTTGGAATTCACCACTATATCGGATTCATTCAATCAATAATGTACGATGTTGGATTAAACTATAGACGTATGAATATCTGGTACTACGAGAACGGCTTTAGTAGGCTCACTACTGCGCCTCTTACACAATACGAGCCTTTTCTGTGGTTTTCAAAATCACCTAAAAATTGGACTTACAATGTTGATGATGTGCGCATTCCATACAAAAGCACCGAAAGATTAAAGAATCCCGTTTACTACAAAAATGCGAAAGGTGAACGCATAAAATGGCAACCAAATCCGCTCGGCGCAATGAGGGGTGATGTATGGTCTTTTCCGACTCTTGCAGGAAAAAATTATCAAGATGAAAAAACACCTCATCCAACTCAAAAGCCTGAAGCTTTGATTACAGAAATAATCAAGGCATTTTGTCCAAAGAATGCAAATGGGTTTTACGAAGGTACAATTTTGGATCCATTTCACGGTTCTGGCACATTAGGTGTCTGCTGTGAAAAATTAAACAAAATGGGACACAACATCAAGTGGATTGGTATAGAGATAGAAAAGAATTGGTGTGATATTGCTGAAAATCGATTGGAAAAGCTTAAATTATGACTCCCAGTTTCGTTCTGTATTGCTGACGATTCAGATACGCTTAAAAGTAATGCAATCTTTCAACTCAATGGACATTCGTCAATACACAAACGAATTGGGTTAATTCTGATAAAGCTTGAATATTAGTAAACAACAATTCATCAAAGGAAAATGCATTCACTCAAATATCAATATTGGGCAAAAAATATGTCTATTGAGCAGTAAAACTACTCAATAGACATATTCCCCTATACGCACCACCCACACCCCGCACTCCACCAAACTGCAAAACAAAGCCAGACATTGCTTGCAACGGCTCGTGCCACGTTGAGACGGTATGTTTATTGTCCAAACTTCATGAAGCAAAGCATCATGTGAATGTGAGACTGGATGGATGAGTTAGATATTACCTCTGCTGAGAGTAAAGCAACCTATGAGGAAATCAAGTCATATGTGGCAGAGCATAATGAGGGGATGAAAGTATCTAACCTTTATATTGCGCAGGTTAAGGCTAAGTATGGAATTATAGAGCGTGAGAATTACAATAAACCTAAATCTGATGATACCAGACAGCCTAAGTGTCCGAAGGTGAAAGAGGATGCGATTGTTGAGGCATTAGAATTTTTTAAAATAATTTAGAGGAAGGTCTAATAGGCATGTATTTTACAAAATATGTCTATAAAAATGGAGGGTATTGGGAATGAGTGAATTGTGGGATGTATATACAATAGATCGGAAGAAAAATGGAAAAATTTGCGCTCGTGGAGAACAGGAGAATCTTTTGAAAGATGAATTTCATTTATGGGTTATGGTTTGGATTAAGAATCCTAAAACCGGGAAATATTTGGTGTCACAGCGCTCGGCAGATAAGGATACGGATCCATTAAAGTGGGAAACTGTTGCGGGACATTCCATAGCAGGAGATACCAGTTTAGATGCTGCTTTAAGAGAAGTATTTGAGGAAGTAGGAATCACGTTAGAACGTGAAAAAGCAACTGTTCTTGCTACAAAAGTAGCTCTTACTTATGACGGATTTAGACATAACTGGATAAGAGATTCTTATTATTTTGAAACAACAGAAGAACCAGACCTACAAAGAGCAACAACAAATGAAGTGATTCAAACAAGATGGCTCACAGTAGCGGAAATTAGAAAAATGTATGATCATGGTGATTGCTGTCTGAATGTGAAAGATATTTTTGGATTTGAGGACAACCCTGTCCCATCAAACCGATATCAGGATATTATTGGTCAAGTAGTAAGCGGAAAGATAGATCGTCCTAAGGGAAGCTGCCACCCACGTCATAAAGAGATGATTTATCCAATCAATTATGGGTATGTTACCGGGATAAAAGGTGGAGACGGAGCAGAGCAGGATATCTATCTTTTTGGAGAGAATTCGGCTGTTGCAGAATATACAGGAAAAGTTATTGCAGTATATCATCGATATGATGATAATGAAACGAAATGGATTGTGGTTCCTTGTGACAAAAAAGGAGTTATACATAGTGATATAGAACTTCCGAGTGATGATGAAATATATGCACAGATTGCATTTCAAGAACAGTTTTTTAGTGGCGTTTTGATAAGATAGAAAATTGGTTTTTATGTCTGGAAAGGACGCGGATAATATGCATAAAATTACAGAACTTCCGGCATGGGAGAGGCTATTCAAGATAATAGTATGGAAACAGATAGGAGAAATAGAAGTAATAAATGATAAGTTGACCTTGGTTTTTTATAAAAAAGATTGAGTATAAAATTGTAATTTTTTCGTTCCAAGAGAGAATAAATTACCTTTCTTGTAATACTTATTAACCAAATAGCCTACTTTTAAAATGGTGTTTGTAATGATTGGGAACACACTCGAAAAGTAGTAAAAACATTGATAAACAAAGGGTTTTTGATGTGTTTTGTCATAACTGTGAAAATAGCCTAAGAATTTCATGTTGAGACGGTTGTTTTGCTGTCAAGGAAAGCGAAGTAAATCGGGATATTTGGCTTAACGGTGCGGTTTGTGAGTGTTGGGCAGACCACACCGTTTTAGCAGGATATGGTGATTTGGCGTATAGGGTAATATGTCTGCGGTGACAGCAGTTTCGTAGCGATACACGGGGTGTGGGTCGGGTGTGCGGAAGTGGTGTGATGGTGGGCGGGAGAGATGTAAATGAAAAGGTTAGGTGAAAGCAATGGGACAAGGAAAGAAAAAGCAAAGGGCAAAATGGCTCAAAAAATTACATCAACGAAATTCAATTCGTAAAAAAATGGGAAAGCCAATTTTCTTCACGTTGACATATTGCAACAAGAAATTGAAAGGTGTTTCAAATCAGTACCTATATAAAGCCAATATGCACAAATTGCTTTTTACAGGTACAAGATTTTATAATGTGAAGTATCAATCGTCCATTATTACCAATTGCAAATTTAAGGGAACAGAATTAATTGGTGTTGACTTTTTTAATTGTAATATGCGAAATGTTTCATTTAAAAATGCAAAACTTAATAATGTTGTTTTCTATAATTGTA
>OHSS01000466.1_pt1 | contig 11194 bp, 8 predicted proteins | sample 1578781 | NCBI WGS metagenome assembly OHSS01 (sample SAMEA3879554, study PRJEB24766) | human gut metagenome | biome: human-associated habitat; feature: feces | place: USA | collected 1985/1987
TTGATTTTCCGGCATTGGTGTAACCGACTATGGCAACGGTGATTACGCCGTCCTTTTTTCGCCTTGAACGAATGAGGTCGCGTCGCTTTTCAACCCTCTTAAGCTCCTCGGACAACGAATGTATCCTGCGTCTTATATGGCGTTTATCGCTCTCGAGCTTGCTCTCGCCCGGACCTCTTGTGCCGATTCCGCCGCCGAGACGCGACATACTCTTGCCTCTGCCCGACAAAAACGGAAGCGAATATTTAAGCTGTGCCAGCTCCACCTGCAATTTACCCTCGCTCGACCTTGCCCTTGCGGCAAAAATATCGAGTATGAGCATGGTTCTGTCAACAACTCTTGTGTCGGTTTTTGTCTCTATATTGTTGATTTGCGACGGTGTAAGCTCGCTGTCGGCTATTATAAGGTCTATATCGTTATTCCGACAAAAGGCGGCAACCTCCGACATTCTTCCGCTGCCGATATATGTTGCCGGCGACGGAGCTTCAAGCTTTTGTATCACCGTTCCGATTATCTCGGCTCCCGCGGTTTCCGAGAGAAGAGCCAATTCCTCCATAGATATTTCAGCGTTGTATTCGCCCGTGTCCACACCTATCAAAAGCGCTCTTTCGGGACTTTGACTGTTTTCATAAAACTCCATAATTCGCCTTTACAGTTTGTTCTGATTTAAAAATGACAGCGCCTTTATAAATCCGGCGTTGCACTTCGCATAATAATACTTATAAGAATCGCAGTAGTAATTTTTGCCTATAATACCGTTTTCCGTGACTCTGTCGCGGCGGCAGCCGTTGCGGCAAACACAATAGAACGGACACGCTTTGCATTCGTCGGGAACATTTTGCGAATCCTTTATAAATTTAACCGCGGTTTCGCTGTTTCGCATTTCCTCAAACGTATTTTTGCCTATTTCGCCTATCTTATATCCGTCGAGCACATAGAAATCGCACGGATAAACACTCTTGTCGGCCTCAACAACATACTGAATGTTACAGCAGCCGAACGCGCTGCACATTTCGGGAGGTCTGCCGAGCATCACGGACAGCTGATTGTCTATATGGCGTATGCTTATGTAATTTCCATTCAAAAGGTCGGAAAGCCAAAGATTAAATATCTTTACGAGAAACTCGGCATAGTCCTTGGGCGACAGGCTGTATGCGCTCTCACCGCGTTCCGATGAAAACGGCTCAAGGCACGGAATAAACTGCAAATATCTGAAGCCCTGCTTTTTCAAAAAATTATATATTTTCTCGGCGGAGCGTGCATTTTTGCCCGTAACGACCGAGAGCACATTATACGCCGCCCCTTGGCGATCCAAAGCATCCGCCGACTTTATTACCCTGTTAAATGTACCCTTGCCGCTCACATCGACGCGGTTGAGGTCGTTTATCTGTGCCGGGCCATCAAGCGACAAACCTACAAGATAGTTGTTCTTTTTAAAGAATTTTGCCCAGTCGTCATCAATCAAAAGGCCGTTGGTCTGTATGCTGTGGTGGAATATGAGCCCCTTTTTTGCATATTTCTTTTCGATTTCCGCAAAGCCCTTGTAAAAATCAAGTCCCGCAAGCGTAGGCTCTCCGCCCTGAAACAAAAACGTACAGCTGCCGCTTGCGTATTCCGCGGCACTTTTAATTATCTCCTCGGCGTCCGACAGCGACATCATACCGCAAAAAGCAGTTTCGCGGCAATTTGCCTCATCCTTATAAAAACAGTATTTGCAATTCATATTGCACGCCGAAGAATCCGGCTTTAAAGAACACTTACATGTGGCATTTTCTACCTCCGCAGCTTTATGTAATATTTATTATATTAGCACACTCGTCTCGGAAACTCAAATTTTTCTCTTCGGGATGACAACGTAATGACAAAACAATCAGTATGTGATATTATGACATAAGAATAAAGAAGGAGCAGTAAGATGAGTAGGATTATAAATAAACTGATTCGTAAAATCAGCGGCAGTGAGCTTGCGCAAAAGCAAAATGCGAGCATAATAAAAAACGGCAAGCCGAATGAGAATATAATCCCGTTTTTGCGACAGGCAGCGGCGGACGGCTGCGTATTGCTGAAAAACAACGGGGCTTTACCCATAAACGGCAAGGATAATGTCGCGCTGTTCGGCAGAGTGCAAAACGACAGCTTTTTTGTCGGCAACGGCTCGGGCGGAGACGTATGCGCGCCTTATAAAATCAGCTTTGCCGACGGCATAGAAAAAAACGGAAAAATACATATAAACGAAGAGCTCAGAAAAATTTATAATGATTGGTGCGGCAAGCGCAAAAATATACCCGATCCCGGCTTCTGGGGACATTGGCCGAGATTTTATCCGGAAATGCCGCTTAAAGACAACATTGTAAAAAGTGCATCCGAAAAGAGCAATAAGGCCGTGGTATTCATAGGCAGAAGCGCCGGAGAGGATCGCGAAAACGTTCTCGAAAAGGGCAGCTATTACCTCACGAGCAGAGAAAAGGAGATGCTAGACCTTGTCACGGCTCATTTTGACGACGTCATTTTGGTTCTCAATATAGGCAGTCTTATTGATTTTGAAGAGATAGATGCATATAAGGATAAAATAGGCTCGATACTTATAGCTTGGCAAGGCGGTATGGAGAGCGGAAACGCGCTTTCGGATATACTCTCCGGTGAAGTCACTCCGAGCGGAAAGCTCAGCGATACAATCGCAAAACGATATGAGGACTACCCGAGCAGTGGCAGCTTCGGCGCAAAGGAATACAACAACTATGTTGAGGACATCTTTGTGGGTTACCGCTATTTTGAAACCTTCGCCCCCGAAAAGGTGCTGTATGAATTCGGATTCGGTCTGTCTTATACAAATTTTAAAATCGAAACGGAAAAAGCGAACTATTCCGAAGGCAAAACAGAATTCAATGTTAAGGTGACGAATATCGGCTCGGTGCCCGGCAGAGAAACGGTTCAATTTTATGTTTCCGCTCCGAACGGCAAGCTCGGAAAAGCCAAAAAATCACTCGTTGCTTTTCACAAAACAGAGCTTTTGTCCCCCGGCGACTGTGAAACCTTCGTAACGGTGATTTCAAATGACGGCTTTGCTTCTTACGACGACTCCGGCAAGGCCGGACACAAGAGCTGCTATATACTCGAAAGCGGAATTTACGATTTTTATGTAGGCAACAGCGTACGAAATTGTGAAAAGGTATATAGCTTTACACTCGAAAGCACAGTTGTAACCGCCGAACTATCCGAAGTTATGGCGGTCAGCGAAAACCGCGCGTTTGAACGCTTTGCCGCTGTTTGCGACGGCGACAAAATCGCTCTGTCAAAGGAAAAAGTGCCTGTTCGCACCGTGAGTCTGAAAAATCGAATACTCTCTTCTCTGCCGGACGGAAAAGAAATCAGCGGTGACAAAGGCTATAAGCTCTCCGATGTAAAGGCAGGCAAAGTAAAGCTTCAAGACTTTACAGCTCAACTTTCTCTCGACGAGCTCGAAGCAATCTCGCGAGGCGAGGGACCTATGAACAGCTCGCTCGGAGCAAAGGGTAACGCGGGTGCTTTCGGCGGCGTTTTAAAGTCGCTCAGAAAAAAGGGAATCCCCCCGATAATCACCACCGACGGTCCGTCCGGAATAAGACTTCTTTCCGCCTGTTCGCTGATGCCCTGCGGTACGGCGATAGCGTGTTCTTGGGACGAAAGTCTCACCGAGGAATTATTCACGGAAATGGGCAAAGAGATGATAAAAAAGGGCAGCGACGTGCTGTTGGCGCCGGGTATGAATATACACAGGAACGTGCTGTGCGGCAGAAACTTCGAATACTATTCCGAGGACCCGTACCTCACGGGTAAAACCGCTGCGGCAACGGTCAGGGGCATACAGAAAAACGGCGTTTCGGCGTGTCCGAAGCACTTTGCCGGCAACAATCAGGAATATAACCGCAATCACACCGACGACATAGTGTCCGAAAGGGCACTTCGCGAAATCTATCTCAAGGGCTTTGAAATATGCGTTAAGGAGTCGTCTCCGCACTGCATTATGACAAGCTACAACAAGATAAACGGCGTTTGGAGCCACTACAATTATGAGCTTTGTACCACCGTTTTGCGTGACGAATGGCACTTCGGCGGTATGGTTATGACAGACTGGTGGATGCGCTACGCTCCGTCACCCGAATTTCCGCAGCTGAGAGACAATGCATATCGCGTCAGAGCGCAGGTTGACGTGCTTATGCCCGGATTTAAAACCGCGGTCAGCAAGAGCGGCGGAAACGACGGCTCTCTGCTTGAAACATACGGTCAAAAGGACGGAATAGCCTTAGGAGAACTGCAGAGAACCGCAAACAACGTTCTCCGCTTTATCCTCTCAACCGACAAAAAGCTAAACTGAATAAAAGCCGTATAACATATAAAAAGACTGCCTTTATGCCGTGTGACGTACGTAATCACATTTGATAAATGCAGTCTTTTTTATTTATTCGCCGAGTCCTTTATGAGATATAATACCTTGCCTGCGCATTCCAAAGCTCGCTGTATTTGCCGCCTGCACCCAAAAGCTCGCGATGCGTTCCGTGCTCGACAAGCCGCGCGTTGTCAAACACGGCGATTTTATCGCAGAAGGCGCAGCTTGAAAGCCTGTGAGAAATATAAATCGCCGTTTTATTTTGAACAAAGGAATTGAAACGGCTGTATATCTCGTTTTCCGCAATGGGGTCGAGTGCCGCCGTGGGCTCGTCCAAAATAACGACGGGAGCGTCCTTATACAGTGCCCTCGCAAGAGCAAGCTTTTGCGCCTCTCCACCCGATATTTCAACGCCTGTTTCGTCCAAATCCTTATAAAGATATGTGTTTTCCTTATCCGCCAAGCGTTCGGCTCTGTCCTTAATATTTGCATTTTCGAGACAAGCATAAAATCTGTCGCTGTCGAAATCGGAGCTTGCGCAAATATTATCCTTAAGTGATACGGAAAATATTTTAAAATCCTGAAAGACCACTGAATAAAGACCTGTAATGCTCTCTCTTGTGTATTCCTTAATATCGGTGCCGTTAATCAGAATTTCGCCGTCCGTCACATCATAAAGGCGGCACATAAGCTTGATAAAGGTGGTTTTACCGCTGCCGTTTCTGCCGACAACGGCAAGATGCTCGCCGTTTTCTATTTTGAGATTGACATTTCGGAGAGCGTAATTTTCGGCGGACGGATATTTAAATGAAACATTTTTGAATTCAAGCTCGAAGCCTGCGGATAAATCCAGCTTCTTTTCGCCGTAGGTCATTTCGTCATTCGTATTTACAATCTCGAAATAATAATTGACGAGCGGCACCATTTCGGCGGTCTTGCCAAAGGTTACCGCCATTTTCATTATACCCGCAATAATCTGCATAAACGCTCCGCAATAAAGCACAAGCGAGCCTATTCCGAAGAGTCCGTACAAGCCCTTGGTGCCGATAAAAAGATAAATTCCGAAGCCGACAAGCGCACCTAAAATCGCAACGAACGAGCTTTGCCTGGCCGTATTCATTGAAGCTTTTTTCAAAACCCTTTCGCCGTCTGTCAAAAGCTTATCCGTTGCGGTGTGCTTTATTAGAGTCTGCTCATTATAAACGCGGATTTCCTTGCCCGTATTGTAATCCGAAAACATGTTGAGAAAATAATAAAAAATTCTGTCAAGGCGCGAATACTCGTCGCTCGCCTTAAACCAAGCCTTGTTCATTCTGACCGCTACCACAAGAATAATAACCGCCATAACGGCTATTGCGCCGAAAATCGTAAGCAAAAATGCGGGACGTTCAAAAAACGAGGTGCCGGTTTTCTCAAAGCCGATTTTGAGCAGCGGAATTATTATAACAACGGATATAACCAGCGTAAGCGCACCCGATATAAAATCACGCATCATCCATGTAAACTGTACAAATGAGGAAAAGACCCTGTCCTGAGCCTCCGAATGCTTGTGAACAAGTTCCTTAAATTCACTGTTTTCAAGACGTTGATACTCAATGCGAAACAGCTTTGACGAAATTTCGCGAAGCTCCTTGTTGTACATCAGCGAGCGATAAACAAACTGCATTTCGCCGAGAAAACAGTTGACGAAAAACAATACGGCGTTAATACCGACAGCCGAGCCGATATAGAGTGTGAGACTTTTCATACCTGCTCCGCCGTCGAGCAAATCTATGATTTTTGATGTGAACCAAATGTTGATAAACGGCATAACAGCCGTAACAAACGCAACAGTAACGGCGGTGGGAATAAGGCGTTTTTCGAGACGGTTCATTTCACGGAACGCCGCAAAAACGGTTTTTACTCTGTTCATACGGTCTCTCCCCCGTTCTCCTTATAATAGTAGCTTTGGACTTGGTACATTCTGTAATATAAGCCTTTGAGAGCCATCAGCTCCTCATGCGTACCGCTCTCGGCAATTTTCCCGTCCTTAACAAGCAAAATCCTGTCGCAAAAGCGTGTCGACGAGAGGCGGTGCGAAATAAAAAACGATATTTTGCCGCTTGTCATCTCGTTGTATTTCAAGTACAGCTCGTTTTCCGCAATGGGGTCGAGTGCCGCCGTGGGCTCGTCCAAAATCAAAACAGGTGCATTTTTGTATATTGCTTTTGCGAGGAGCAGCTTTTGCTTTTCACCGCCGGAGAAATCAGCCGCGTCCTTATACACGTCCTTTATCATATAGGTTTTTTCCTTTAGCGGCAGACTGTTGATTTTTTCGGAAATACCCGCTTTATCAAATGCGGCAAAAAGCTTTTTCCTGTCATAGTCCGAGGCAGTACAAATATTTTCCGCAATTGTCATCGGCATAAAATAGTAGTCCTGAAAAACTGCGGAAAAGAGGTTAAAATAGCTGTCGTTTGAAAAATCACGACTGCTTTTTCCGTTAATCAAAATCTCACCGGAAGTGGGATAATATAAGCCGCAAAGCAGCTTAACGGCGGTCGTTTTGCCTGCTCCGTTTTCGCCGACTATGGCTATGTTTTCACCCCTGTTCACCTTAAATGACATATTACAAACCGTGCTTTTTTCGGCGGACGGATATGTAAAAGAAACGTTCTTAAATTCAATTGAAGCGACGTCGTCAAAATCAATGTCGGGTCTGTTTTGTCCCTCCTCCTCGCTTTCGACAAATTCGCGAAAGGCGGCGCAATCGTTACAGCAACGCTCAAGATTCGAATACTGATACACGGCATTCATTATCCAATTTGAAAAGCCCGTTATAATGCCGAAATAAAAAATAAAATCCGAAACAGACAGCCTGCCGCCGCATACAAGATATGAGAGATATGCATAGGCAACAAACTCACGTATGAGATTTAAAAGTGCTCTCAATCCTCCGATTCTGATATTTTGGCGCATAAATTTTTGATTGATTTTTTCAAGGTCGCAGATTATTTTTGCAATGGCAAACAGGAAATAATCCGTAAAGCCGTACAATCTTATATCCTTAGCCGCAGAAAAATCACGGCAAAGATTATAGTAATAATCATAGCGAACAAATATTTTGCTTCGCTCGTTCTTGGTTTTCTTTTCCTTACCGTTCAAAAAGCCGAGCAAGAAAAACTCCGCCGTACAGGTGGCAAAAATAATCATTATCATAATAATGTTGATTTTATAAATCAGCGCAAGAGATGCCGCAACGCCTACAACACATACGCAAAATTGATTGCACGAATCGAGAAAATCCGACGAACCCGAATAATAGCTGCGGTAAAACTCCATTGCTCTCTTATTCTTTTCTCTGCCGCCCGGGCTTTCGATATTTGTATAATCGGTGTTCAAATTCTTATTGAAAGCAAGCACCGCATAGCGCATACGAATAATACGCGCGCTGCCGTTTAAGAGCTCCTGCATAAACGGCGAAAGCCAAGTAGTCAGCACAACGAGCACGCTCAAAAGCCCCACGACAAGCGTAAGTCTGCCTACCGTTGCGCCCTCGTTTATGCAATCGATCATAGCCTTTGGTATATAAGAAGTGACAATCGGCTGAAACACAAGCGCCGGTATGCGTATAAGAAAATACACAAGGCTTTTCCTATCCCATTTAAGCCAATTCGACAGCATATATTTTATGTTATCTCTCATTATTTTATCCTCCGTAAACGCCTGTGCAAAAGCCCCTCTCGCGACATACCGCGAAATCGGTATAATTGAATATTACATTAGCCGCATATAAAAGTCAATAAAAAATTTTGGGATATATCCCACACGATATATCCCAAATTCCTATACGATTTAACTATCACTGACAAAAAGGCGGTAGTTATGAAAATTAAAGATGCTGTTGCTCAAAGAATAATCGATTTATGTAAGGAAAAGAACATTGCCATAAACGCGCTCGGCAACATAAGCGGCGTAAATCCGTCCACGATTTACAGCATACTGAACACAAAAAGTCAAAATCCCGGCGTTGTAACTCTGCAAAAAATATGCGACGGATTGGAAATATCAATACGGGATTTTTTTAACGTCGAGCTTTTTGACGACATTGAGCAGGAAATAATATAAAAGCGAACAGACTGCGGCTGCCGGCGGTCCGTTACGTAAGCTTATTCATATCGTCCGGCATAGGTGCGGTAAATTCCATAATTTTCTCGGTAACGGGGTGTGTAAAGCGGACAAAACAGCAATGCAGTGCCTGATGGCTGAGTCTTTTATCCGTACTGCCGTACATATCGTCGCCCACAAGCGGCGCTCCGAGGCTTTTAAAATGAACACGTATCTGATGAGTTCTGCCCGTTTCGAGATGTATTCTCAAAAGCGTACAGCCGTCCTTTACCTTTAACGATTTCCAATGTGTAACGGCTCTTTCGCCGCCCACGCCGACATCGCGCAGGGTCTTCATGGGGTCGGGTCTTATAATAGGCTTATCTATAACGCCATCGCCGTAAAATTCGCCGCCGGCAACAGCTAAATACTCCTTATATATTTTACCGCTCAGCTTTGCCGCCGAAAATTTATTGAGAGCGCACACCACTATGCCCGACGTTCCCTTATCAAGTCTGCCGACAGAGCGGAATACGCACTCCTTTCCCTCTTTCATAAGATGAAATGCCACCGCATTTGACAGCGCGTCGCAACGGTGATTGTGCGATTCGTGCATGGCAATATCGGGCTTTTTGTTTATCACGAGTATATCGTCGTCCTCATAAATTATGTCGAGCGGTATATCCGCAGGCACAGCGGAGGCGGTGCCTTCGTCGGACGGCAAATTCAAAGTCAGCGTATCACCCGAATTTAAAATGTCGATGCTTCTCGCCCCTGCTCCGTTTTTCAATATGCCGTTTTCGGTGCGCTTTAAAACGCAGAGCATTCTGTGCGACACGCCCCTACGCTTTAAATAATCTTTTATTTTGACATTGCCGTTGTCATTGTCAATAAAAAATTCGATTTTGCGACCCATAATTCCACCATCGTTAAAATTCTGTTTTATTGCATTATATCATATAAAGGTGTAAAATAATATCGAAATTTAAAAGGGAGGAATACTATGCAGCTCGTAATAATGATAATTCACGACAGCGACCACATGAATTCCATTCTCGTAAAAATGATGGAGGCAGGTATCAAGGGCGGCTCGCTTATAGATTGCGAGGGTGCTCTTCAGGCAATAGGGCGCGCATCCTCGGATCCGCCGCCTGTTTTCGGCTCCCTGCGCGAATACTTAAACCCCGAAAGTGCCGCAAAAAACAAGCTTCTTCTCTGCGCTATGAAGGACGAGAAGGTCGCAGTCGCAAAACAGATTGCGAACGAAGTCACCGGCGGGCTCTCAATACCGGCGTTATGTTTTGCCTGCCGCTGCTGTCGCACGAGGGATTAAAATAATATTGAATCTGATACGGAGGAAAAATTTATGCAGCTTTTGTTTTTTGTACTGAACCGCTCCGAAATGCTTGACGATATACTGACGAGTTTTGCGGATCACGACATACACGGTGCCACCATACTTGACAGCAAGGGAATGGTTCATCTTTTGGCGTCTCACAGCGACGAGGGCGAGGTTCCGTTTTTCGGTGCGATGAGGGCATTTTTAAAGCCGGAACGCGAGAACAGCAATCTTATAATCGCCGCAGTAAACGACGATCACGTTGAAAACGCCGTAAAGGCCATTGAGGATGTTATAGGCGATCTTTCCAAGCCCGATACCGGAGTGGTTTTCACCGTTCCGATAAGTTACGTGAAAGGATTGTATAAGGATGGAAATTAAAACACTTGCCACAGTCGCTTTGATGATGATATCGGGGCTTCTTTTCGGCAGGCTGTGTAAATACATAAAGCTCCCCAACGTAACCGGTTATCTTATAGCCGGGCTTGTTTTCGGCCCGTCGCTGTTTAACATCGTAGACCAAAATATGATAGACGAATTCACTATTATATCGGATATTGCGCTGTCGTTTATAGCATTTTCCGTCGGTTGCGATTTCAGCATTGACTATTTTAAAAAGGTAGGCAGCGCACCCATAATAGTTGCTATTTTTGAAGCCATGGGTGCCGTAATACTTCTTACGGTAACGTTGATTATATGCAAGGTTGACTTAAAGCTGTCGATTTTACTCGGTGCAATTGCCGCCGCAACAGCACCCGCCCAAACAATAATGGTAATAAATCAGTATAAGGCAAAGGGCCCCTTGACATCACTCCTTTTAAGCGTTGTCGCTCTTGACGATGCCGTGGCGCTTATAGGCTTCGGCTTTGCAAGCACAATAGTCACCGCCATGAACGGAAAAGGCGACAGGAGCCTTGTTCTTTCAATACTCGACCCGTTTTATCAAGTGCTGATTTCGGCAGTTATCGGCTTTGTTTTAGCTCTTGTGATGAAGGTCCTTCTGAAGTGGTTTAAAAAGCACTCCAACCGTATTTGCGTTATACTCGGTATGGTTGCTCTTACATATTACCTCGCCACGTTGCTCAAGGGTTCAAGCCTGCTCGCATGTATGTGCCTCGGCGCAGTGCTTACAAACATAATCCACGATTCCGACGACGTTGTAAAAGTCTCGGAGGGCTTCACTCCGCCTATATATATGATGTTCTTTGTAATTTCGGGTGCCGGGTTCGACGTATCGGCACTTAAATCCATCGGCTTTATCGGAATAATCTATGTGGTGGTAAGAGTTATAGGTAAAATGCTCGGCTCATATGTCAGCGGAAAAATTACGCATCAGCCCGATAAAGTATGCAAATGGTTAGGCCCCACGCTGATGCCGCAGGCAGGTGTTGCGCTCGGTCTTA
>OHSS01000482.1_pt1 | contig 10728 bp, 10 predicted proteins | sample 1578781 | NCBI WGS metagenome assembly OHSS01 (sample SAMEA3879554, study PRJEB24766) | human gut metagenome | biome: human-associated habitat; feature: feces | place: USA | collected 1985/1987
CCTTGAGCTTGTGGTTGGTCCGCAGGATTTGCGTGATCTCCTCGATGGCCTGGTCGGTATATTCTTCGCTCAATGCCGAGCAGGTGATCGATTGCAGGTGGGTGATGGCGAGGATTCGCTTCTGAACTGTGGTGTAGGGGGCCAGAATCAGGTCGTCCTGGTCCATACCCATACTGTTATAACCCTTGCTCTCGAGTACGCCGACGATGCGTAGCGGAATCTTTCCGAAACGGATCACTTTGCCCACAGGACTTTCTCCGTCCGGAAAAAGCTCGTCCACGACCGATTTGCCCACCAGACATACCTTGGCGGCGGTCTTGACGTCCTGTTCCGAGAAGATGTCCCCGTCCTCGACTTTGTAGCGCCGAATGTCCAGGTATTCGGGGCTGATACCGTAAACGGTCGTCGGCGTGTTGTTGGCACCGAAGATGGCCTGCCCGGAACTGTTGACCGAAGGCGAAATGTAGCTGATATAGCGCGCCTGCGCCTGAATGTCTTCCAAGTCCTTGAGCTTGAGCGACTCCATGTCCGCCGCGTCGAGCCGCACACCGCCCCGCCGGTCGCCGCCGGGATGGATCATGATCATGTTCGATCCCATTTCGCTGATCTGGGCCTGAATGCTCCGTTTGGATCCCTGTCCGATCGCCAGCATCGTGATTACCGACCCCACGCCGATGATGATGCCCAGCATGGTGAGGAATCCGCGCAGTTTGTTGTTGCTGAGTGCTTTGAAGGCTATTTTGAAAAGATTCGTGAGGTTCATGGTCTGCTCGTGTTTCCGTGCTCGGGTTCGGATGGATGGTTTGTTTTAGTCGTCGGTTGCGGGCAGTTTCGCCAGAGCTTCGGCAGCGCTCAGGATCTCTTCGTTGCGGACGTCGCTTATGATGTGTCCGTCGCGCAGGGTTACGTTGCGGCTGCTGTAACGGGCGATTTCGGGGTTGTGCGTTACGAAGATGATCGTGCGGCCCTGGGCGTGGAGCTGCTGGAAGAGCACCAGCACTTCGAAGCTGGTGCGGGTGTCGAGGTTGCCCGTCGCTTCGTCCGCGAGGATGACGGCGGGGTCGTTGACCAGTGCCCGCGCGATCGCCACGCGTTGCATCTGGCCGCCCGACATCTGGTTGCTCTTATGCAGCATGCGGTCGCCCAGACCGACGTTGCGAAGCGCCTGTTCGGCTCGTTCCCGTCGCTGCGCGGCCGAGTAGGTCGAGTTGTACATGAGCGGCAGTTCGACGTTCTCCAGCGCCGTAGTTTTGGCCAGCAGATTGTAGTTCTGGAAGACGAAACCGATCTTGCGGTTGCGCAGTGTGGCACGGGCGTTCTTGTCCATCGAGCGCACGGCGATTCCGTCCAGGTAGTATTCGCCCGAGGTAGGCGTGTCGAGGCAGCCGAGCGTGTTCAGCAGCGTCGATTTTCCCGATCCCGAGGTGCCCATGATCGTCACGAACTCTCCTTCGGTGATCGTCAGCGAAATTCCGCGCAGTGCGTGCACCACCTCGTCGCCGACGACGAAATCCCGTCGTATGTTGTCCAATCGGATGACCTCTTTCATCGTCGTTCGCTATTTTTTCTTGTCGTTGCTTCCCGGAGGTCCCGGCATGAAGGGGCTGCGCTCGATGGCGGCAGTCTCCTCGCGGGGCTTGGCCGTTACCAGTCCGGTAACGATCTCCTCGCTGCCCGTGAGCCCTTCGGTGATTTCGGTCATGTCGCCGCTGGCAGCGCCTGCATATACCCGGCGGGGGCGGAGCGTCGTTCCCTCCTTCACCCACAGTTCCCTGCTTCCCGGAGCCGCCTGACTGTCCGTTTCGACTGCGGTCAATCCGATCTCTCCCAACAGTTCCGCATTGGGAACGAAGCGCAGGGCTTTGGTCGGGACGGCTGTTGCGTCGTCTTTTTCGAGCGTGAAGATCGTCACGTTGGCCGTAAGTCCCGGTTTGAGTTTCAGGTCGGGATTCGGAGCGTCGATGACCACTTCGTAGGTGACCACGTTCGATTCGGTCGTGGCTTCGAGCCGTACCTGGAGGACCGTCCCCTCGAACGTGTCGTCCGGATAGGCATCTACGGAGAACTGTACCCGCTGGCCGTCGGCGACCTGGCCGATGTCGGCTTCGTCCACATCGGCCACGACCTGCATCTGTGTCAAGTCGTTGGCGATGGTGAAGAGCGTCGGGGTTTCGAATCCGGCAGCCACCGTCTGGCCCTCTTCGACGGCACGGCTGATGACCACGCCGTCGATCGGCGAGGTGATGGTCGCATAACCCAGGTTGCGCTTTACCTTGACCATTGCCGCCTGGCTCTGCTCGTAGGCGTTGCGGGCCGTTTCGTAGAGGTAAAAAGCCTGGTCGTACTCTGCATCGCTCACCAGTTGTTTTTCATGCAGGGTCTTGGTGCGGGCGTAGTTCTTGGTCTGGTATTCGTATTCGGTTTTGCTGCTGGCGAGTTGTGCCTGAGCCGATTCGAGTTCGGCCTGTAGGGTCACCTTGTCCATTTCGGCGATCAGTTGTCCGGCTTTCACCTGGTCGTTGTAGTCGGCATAGAGCTTGTCGATGATGCCCGATACCTGCGTGCCGACCTCGACCTGCGTAACCGGCTCGACCGTTCCGGTCGCCGTCACCGAGTTGCGGATGGTGATATGGCTTATGGGGGCGGTTTCGAGCAGGACTTTCGGCCCTTTCGAGGGGCGTGCGATCAGCCAGATGCAGACGCCTGCGGCTACTACGCCCGCCGCTATGAGCAGATTCCGTTTTTTCATATCTTCGATTATCGATTTATCCGGTGCGGCCCCGCTTGGCGGAACCCGCTTGTGCGGATTAGTAAATGTCGCTCGCAGGAAGCCCCTGATAGATGTTGAGCAGTTCGATACTCAGCAGGGTGAGATATTTGGCTTGCAGGACCTGTTGCTGTGCTGCCGAATATTCGTTTTGGGCCGTGATCAGCTCGACGGTGTTTTTCACTCCGACGCGGAACTGTTCGCTGGTCAGCTCGTAACTCTCCCGGGCGTATTTCTCCTTTTCGCGGGCCGAGAGATACTGGGCCTGGGCCGATACGGCGTCCAGGTAGGCCGATTCCACGTTCCGTAACAGCTCTTTTTGCAGCGATGTCCACTCCAGATAGCTGTCGTTGAGGGCGATTTTCGCCTTATTGACGGCCGTGCGGTTCTTACGGTTCGAGAAAATCGGGATGTTGAGCGTGAGCCCTACGTTTTCGTTGAAGCGGTTCCATATCTGGCTGCCGCTTTCGAAGTCGTTGTTCGACATATGTCCCGTTCCCACGCTGGCGGATAGGGATATGGAAGGGAAGAATCCGGCACGTGCGCTTTTTTCTTCCAGCTTCGCCGCCTCGATGCCCAACTCTCCCCTACGGATCTGAGGCATGACTTTCAGAGCCGTTTCATACACTTCGTTTTTGGGCGGCAAAGCCTTCAGCACGTTCTCTTCTTTAACCCCCGGCACGGCCGGATTCATCTCTTCCATAATATCTAATTCAAGCAGTTGCTTGAGTTGCAGTTTATAGTTGTCCAGTGTCGAGCCGGCTACGACTATCTGGTATTCGTCGCTCGAATATTGGCTTTGGAGCTGGGCGAAATCCACGCGGCTGATCGAGCCCGTGCGCAGCATCTCTTCGGCCCGGTCGCGCTGGGCCTTCGAGGCTTCGGCCGTGCTGCGGTTGATTCGCACGGCGTCGGCGGCGTAAAGGCACTGCATGTAAGCCTGTGCGATGCGGATGTCGTTCACGGATTCCTCGACCGAGAGAGCATCCATTTGATTCTGGACTTTCTGCCTCTTGACTTCCGTACGGAGCTTGCCACCTTCGAAGATCGTCATTCCCGCCGTTATGCCGTAGGTCCCCGTATAACTGTTGTTGTCCGTGACTTCGGACGAAGGGTAGTTCGTGTAACTTTGCGTGGTCGATGCCACCAGCGACGGAAAGAGGGCGGCTTTCGCCTGTTTGGTATCCTCGATGCCCGAAAGTTGGTTGTTGCGGCTTTGCCGTACCTGGATGTTGTTCTGGTAAGCGTAGTCCAGACACTCCTGCAAGGTCCATGTTTTGGACGCTTCCTGTGCGGTTGCATTCCGTAGCCCCGACAGAAGAAGGGAGCAAAGCAGTATCGGCAGGAGTCGTTTCATGGTTTTGGTTTTGACGCAAAACTAACGACGGCTTTCCGTGCGTGCAATTGAAATAGACGAAGAGGGGAATTTTATCGACGAACGGCCGGTTTCGGGAAATAACCGGAATAACGAACCCTGCGATCCGCTCGGATTTCGGGATGCAGGGTCGGATACGAAAAAGTCCGCCGACCTTTATTAGGGTACGGGGTCGTATCCGCTGCCGCCCCAGGGATGACAGCGCGAGAGTCTTTTGAGCGTAAGCCACGTTCCTTTCAGGGGACCGTACTTGCGCAGCGCTTCGAGCGCGTATTGGGAACAGGTCGGCGTGTAGCGGCACGAAGCGGGAGTGAAGGGCGATATGCAGCGTTGATAGAACTTTACCAGCACGATCAGCGGCAGCGTGCAGACCCGCCTAAAGCCTCGCCATAATTTGTTCCATGATTTTCTGTACGGCATGTTCTATGACCCGGTAGGGGGTGAGCTCTTTGGATGAATAGATCAGGGCGAGATCCAGTGCGACGGGATTTCCCTCCCGGTCGAAGATCTCTTTGTTGAGCCGGTAAGCCTCCTTCATACGACGACGCTGCAGATTGCGCTTGTTGGCCCGTTTCTGAAACTTCTTGGGAACCGAAAAGAGTACTTCGACCGAAGGAATTTCGTCCGCTTCGGCGATCCAGACGTAGCGCAGCGGATAGACGAATCCGCTCTCCCCGCTTTCGAACAGGCGGCGGATGGCCCCGAACGAACGAAGCCTTTCCTGACGGGGAAGCGAACGGTCTGTCATAGCTGAAACAGGTAACTGTATGCGGTTTTAATGCCGTTTTCGGTCGGTGTCGGCGAAATCGCGACGGAAATAGCGTCGTCCGCTTCTTGTTTGCCGGATGGAATCCTTCGGAATCGCACTTTGAACCGGTGATGGTCGCACGGAGCCGTTCCGTTATTTCTTCTCCGCCGGAGTCGTGCGCCGGGTACGGCTTTTCTTGGCTAACTTATGCTGTTGGGTTCGGATGAACTCCTCTTTGTCGGCGTCGTGCGTGACGGCGACATCTTCGATCTGTTCGCCTTTCGCCAGTTTCGTGAGGTAAATATCGACGGCTTTGGCCATCGAAGGGACCGTAGGGGTCGGAGCCATGGCTTTGACCTTGATGCCGACATCGACCGCAGCACGCAGCGTGCCTTCGCCGAAAGTGGCGACTGCGGGCAGCTCCTCGGCGGGGAAGCGTTCGAGAATGGCCTTGACGTCCGATGGCGAATAGAGGGCCAGCAGATCGAATTTCTTGATGTCCAAATCGTTCAGGTCGGCGGCGACTGTGCGGGCCAGAATCACCGGAGAGAACTGTAATTTCAACTTGGCGAGCGTTTCCGGCAGTTCGGGTTTATGGGGTTCGCTCAATGCCAGCATGAATTTTTCTTCCTTGTGCTTTATTATCAGCTCGATGAAGTTGGTGAAACTGCCGTCGGCGAAAGAAATTTTGCGTTTGCGATATACGATGTATTTTTGCAGGTAGAGCGCTACGGCTTCCGTCTGGCAGATGTATTTCATGGTTTCGGGAACCGTAATCCGGGCCTCTTCGCAAATGTGGAAAAAACTATCGACTGTCGTGCGCGAAGTGAAGATGACGGCCGTATGAGCCAGTATTTCAACACGCTGGCTTCGGAATTCCTTGAGCGATACCCCTACTACGCGGATGAACGGCATATATTCGATTTCAGCCTTGTGTTTCTGGGATAATTCGTAGAAAGGAGATTTTTCGACCACGGCCGGACGGGGCTGTGAAACCAATACTCTATGGGCTTTCAAATTCAGAACGGTTTTATCGGGTTATCAAATTCTTGTCAGCGAGAGCCACACGAAGCTCACGGGAAAAATTTCGACGGCACAAAGGTACAAAAACCAATGCAAAATCGAAATTTTTTTCGAGAGAAAGAGCATGAGCGACTCTTTCAGGTAGAGCAACAGCAGTGCTCCGCCGAGGATGAGGATGCCGAAAGAGAGGATATGCCCGGTGTCGGGCGAAGCCAGCAGGAAGAGTAGGATCAACGGGCACAGAAAGACGACAGAAAGTGCTAAATAGTTGAATTTTAGCGCTACAAGCTGATCTGTGATCGGTCGGGAGAGGGTGACGTAACCCGTGATCCGGAGCAGTCCTACCTGGAAAAGCAGGAGAACGGCCAGGCCGACCGTAGCGAGCAGTCCCAGTACCGGGATCCAGGCTTCGGGGACGACCTCGGGGATGGGGAACCAACGGTCCGTCAGTCTCAAGGTCAGTAGAGCCAGCATGGGAAGTCCTATTCCGATGGCCGCCCACAGGAACCGGGTGTAGGTGCTGCCCTGCGTGTCGGTCATGCGTCCCGGCTTCGACCGGTCGAGACTCAATTTCCGACAGAGGATATAAACTTCCCGCAGGTTATGGTAGATGATGACCAGATAAGCGAAAACCAGGGCCAGTACGATCCCTTGGAAAGGGGCCGATTCGTATATGGGACGGACGGATTGCGTCGGAAACGGTTCGATCGCGAGTGTCGAACCGGCTCCGAACAGCTCTTCGGCCGTGACGGGGGGTGTCGCCTGCAGGGTGTCGGGGGGAATCGTCGCCAGCGAATCCCGCAGCCGGAAGATGGATTCCCGAAGGGCCGTTTCGGTTGTCGGCAGGCTGTCGGACAGTTGCCCTGCCAGCGAATCCGTGCGTATTTCGGGTTGCAGGGCCATCAGTCGAAGTAGCGTTTAAGGGTAATGCGGATATCGGTGCCTTTGCCCAGTTCGGAGTAAACGACGCCGATCCGGCCCTGGTGATACTCTTCGATCACGCGGCGGGAAAGGGAGAGTCCGAGGCCCCATCCCCGGGTTTTGGTCGTGAAGCCCGGTTCGAAGATCCGTTTCCAGTTGCTTTTGGGGATTCCTTTGCCCGTATCTTTGATGTCGATCATCACGTGTTTGTCGTCGGAGGAGATCTCTACGTCGATCCGGCCGTGACCCTGCAAGGCGTCGAGCGAGTTTTTGATGAGGTTCTCCACGACCCATTCGAACAACGCGGTGTTGATCTGGGCTTTGACCGGCGCGATAGCCAGCCCGTTATAGTCGATCACTACGTTGCGGGGTGCCCGCGTGCGGAAATACATCACCGATCCGCTTACTATTTCGTTGATATTCTCGGGGGTGAGCGGAGTTTCGGAACCGATTTTCGAGAAGCGGTCCACGATCTTCATCAGGTGGCTCAAGTCCTTGTTCATCTCTTCGACGGCACCCTGATCGACGGGCTGCGTGCGCAGGTATTCGATCCATCCCAGCAGCGAGGAGGTGGGGGTGCCCAGTTGGTGCGCCGTTTCTTTGGCCAGTCCGATCCATACGCGGTTCTGCTCGTCCTGCTTGGTCGAGCGGAAAGCGATGAAACCCAGCAGGATGAAGATCGCAATGACGGAGAGCTGGATGTAGGGGAACCAGTAGAGGGTCTTGAGCAGCCGGGACTGGCCGAAGAATATGATGTGTTTGTGGTCTTTGCCCCAGTAGTATTGGATCGTGATCGGGGTGTTCTCTTCGGTGAGCTGGTTGATCTTCTTGCGCAGGCGGTCGGGATGGTTGATGATCTCTTCGGGAATGAGATGCGAGTGCAATACCTTCAGGTTCTGATTGGTGATGATGAAGGGGATGTTGTTGCGCTGACTCAGGATGTCTTGGACGAAGGGGTCGTTACTCGAGTCGCTCATCACGCGCTCCATGGCGTGTACCCAGAGGGCCACTTCGTGCTGTTCCTTCTCCCGCAGGCGGCGGGCCATGTCGTTGGTGAACAGCAGGGACAGCGTCACCATCGTCACTCCGACGACGATGGCTACGATCCGCTTGCGGAACGAGAGTATTTTGCGCCCCAGTTTGAGCATAGCCGGTTATTTCTTTTCGGACGTCTGCATGGTCGTGATTTCTTGGTATTCCGTCGGATTTTCCAACACTTCGGTAGCCCGGAGAACCTCGGTGTCGTCACCCAGGTTATGTTCGATCACGCCGGCCTGATAGCTGTGACGCAGAACGATGTCGTTGTTGATCGTTTCGGCGATCTCTTTCCGATAGGTATGCAGATTGGTCTGCGTGTCGTCTTTCAGGTCGCCCTCGATCGCTGTGATTTCCTGGGCCAGGTCGCTGTAAAGGTCGTTTTCGGCCGCTTCCTTCAGGACCTTGAGCACCCGGCGGGTTTCCGATTCGTAGGGGACTTCCTTGCCTTCCATAAATTTGACGAAGGCGTCGTAGTCCGCATCGGTGATCGAGAACGTGCGGTTGTCGATCGTGTCGGTGTGGTGTTCCTGCATGTATTCGTCCACGAAATCCTCGATGAATCCCATAGCCAGCAGAGTAACGGCGAAACGGCTGATGTACTGAGGCTCGGTGGCTATGTCGGGCGATAGACTTTGCGGCCGCCGCGGGTCGTAAATTCCCGTACGAGCGAATCGGCTACCTTGCCGACCGTGCCGTCCTGCTTGCGCGAGGAGTAATCGATAGCCTGGATGCAGCGCCCCGAGGGAATGTAGTATTTGGCGGTCGTGAGTTTCAGCAGGGTATTGTATCCCAGCGGACGGGTCGTCTGCACGAGGCCCTTTCCGAAGCTCTTCTGTCCGATCAGTACGGCCCGGTCGAGATCCTGGAGCGAGCCGGCGACGATCTCGGCCGCCGAAGCCGAATTGCCGTTGATCAGCACGGCCAACGGCAGATCGGGCAGGATCGGATCGTTCGCGGTGCGGAAGACATTCTCCTGCGTAGCGGCCCGTCCCTTGGTGCGGACCACCTCCGTACCTTTGGGAACGAACATAGAAACGATCTTGACGGCTTCCTGCAGAATGCCGCCTCCGTTGCCCCGGTAGTCGAGGATCAATCCCCGCAGGGTATCCTGTGTGCGGAGTTTCTCGATCGCGGTGCGCATCTCTTCGTACGATCCTTCGGTGAAGTCGCTGTGCTGGATATATCCGATCCCTTTTGCGACGAACCCGGCGTAGGGGACGCTGGGAATGGCTACCCGTTCGCGCGTCAGAGTGAGAGTGTCGTGCTCGCCGCCGATCAGCCGTTCGATGACGATTCGGACGGTGGTGTTGGGCGTGCCTTTCAGGGCGGAACTTATCTGTGCGGGGTCCCAACCCTTGGTGTCCTCGCCTTCGATCGAGAGGATCTTGTCGCCGATGCGGATGCCGGCCCGGTCGGCCGGGGAGCCTTCGTAGGGCTGTGCGAAAATTACGTAATCGCCTTTCTTGCGGATCATCGAACCGATGCCTCCGTACTTGCCCGTGGTGAGCAGGTCGAAGTTCGACATCTGCTCTTCGGGCAGAAATTCGGTGTAGGGGTCGAGGTTGCGGGTCATGCCTTCGGCGGCATCCTGCATTAGTTGGTCGGGATCGACTTCATCGACGTAGAAGAGCGAAAGCTCCCGCATCATATTGACCAGTAGCTCCATGTTTCGGCCCAGCCCGAAATCGTTGGGCTTGCCGAACCAGAAGAGCGTGCAAAGCAGGGCGAGGACCGCAGGAATCGCCGCGCGGCGAAGTATGGGACGTTTCTTATTCATTTTCATTGCGTGTTCTTTCGAGATAGGACTGCAGGCGGTAATAAACCCGGGCTACACCCCGGCGAATACCTTCGATCGTGATCCATTCCCCGGTCTGGGTGACTCGGATTTCATCTTCGAAAAGGAGCGTGAGCCGCTTGAAGAGGGAGTCTGCCCGGAACACCATTTCGTGTTCGGATTCCCGGACCGGCTTAAAGCCCTCCGAAACGAAGGCATTGAGGATCTGTTCGCGGTTCTTGCGCAGGCTGCCGATCTCCTGCCGGCGGATGAAGCCGAACTTGGGGTACAGGGCCGAGAGGAGCACCACCGCGACGATCAGCACCTGCCCGCGTGTGGAGCGGACGAGAGCCGAGAAGGTTTCCGAAGGGGTCAGCACCGAGGTATTCGTGAGCAGCATCAGCGCCATGATAATCAGATATAGAACGCAGAGCGCGATAAAATATTTTACGGAACGGATCAGGTACTTCATGGTCGTTATCGTTTTTATAAGGTTGAATTTCTTGTCTGTTTCCGATACGGAGGCACGTGCCGGCGCTTTGCGTCCGTATTTCGGATTTTTTGTTTCACGGCTTCTGCCCGGCGACCGCATCGGCCACCTCCTGCATCAGCCACTTGGGGGTGGACGTAGCACCGCAGATACCGACGGATTCGGCTCCTTCGAACCATTCGGGACGCAGCTCCGAAGCCTCTTCGACGTTATAGCTGCGGGGATTGGCCCGGCGACACACTTCGAAAAGGACCCTGCCGTTGCTCGACTTGCGGCCGCAGACGAAGATAATTACGTCGAATCGCCCTGCGAACTCCTCGAGGTGACTTTCGCGATTGGATACCTGGCGGCAGATCGTGTCGTGGGCGAAGACCTGCGCAGGGTCGGTGGCCCGGCTGCGCATCCGGTCGCACAGGTGCTGGAACAGGGAGATGCTTTGCGTGGTCTGCGAAAGGAAATAGATCGGACGTGTGAAGTCGATCTGGTCGAGGTCTTCCTCTGTTTCGACGACCAGCGTGGGAGCTTCGACCTGCCCGGTGAGTCCGATCACTTCGGCATGTCCCCGCTTGCCGAGTATCACGACCTGCCCTCC
>OHSS01000489.1_pt1 | contig 10601 bp, 7 predicted proteins | sample 1578781 | NCBI WGS metagenome assembly OHSS01 (sample SAMEA3879554, study PRJEB24766) | human gut metagenome | biome: human-associated habitat; feature: feces | place: USA | collected 1985/1987
AGGGTGGCAGATTGAATATATTTGTTTTCGTCGGAAGCATTTTGGGCGTCGATTTCAAATATAGAGCCGTTATCAAGGGTAATCTTTGTATTTGTGAAAAGCGGGCTGCCGATGTTGTAGACAGGTAATCCCGGAGTAACAGGATAAAAACCTAGAGAGGAGAAGACTACAAATGAGGTCATGCCACCACCATCTTCATCACCCGGCATACCCATTAGGTCGTTACGGAACCAAGTTTTCAGCATTTGGCGGATACGTTTCTGGGTTTTCCAAGGTTGATCCACAGCATTGAACAGATAGATGACGTGATGGCTAGGCTCATTTCCATGCGCATACTGGCCAATCATCCCGGTGCTGAAAATAGGCAACTCATCATCTGCAGAAGGATTGTAAGTAAACATACTGTCCAGCTTCTGGGCAAACCGTTCCTTACCTCCGGTCAAAACTATCAAACCGTCAATATCCTGCTGCACAGACCAGAAGTATTGCCAGCCGTTGCTCTCGCAGATGTGCGGAGTATAGTCGTCCGGCGAGAAGTTCCGGATAAACTCTCCCTTGTCATCACGGGGCTGCATGAAAGAACTTACCGGATTGTAGACATTCCGGTAATTACGGGAACGCTTATAAAACTCGTCCGCAACCTCCTTATCGCCCAGCTTCTCTGCCATACGGGCTATACAATAGTCATCATATGCATATTCCAGTGTTTTAGAAAGTGACCAGTTTTCCGAATTATACTGATCCGTCACATTATAAGGAACATAGCCATATTTCTTATATAACCCAATGCCACGATAGGAATCGATATTGGCAGTAGCTACACAAGCCTCCAAGGCCTTTTTCGCATCGAAGTCCCCAATACCTTTCAGATAGGCATCTACAATAACCGGCACAGAGTGGTAACCTATCATCATATCTGTCTCGCCCCCCTGAAAATTCCATACGGGAAGGCGGCCGTTCTGTTCGAAGAAGGCGAGGAAGGACTTCACCATATCATTCACCCGTTCCGGCTCAATAAAAGTATAGAGAGGATGAGCCGCACGGTAAGTGTCCCACAAGGAGAAAGTACTGTAATTTGTCCAGCCCTCTACCCGGTGCACTTGCTTGTCGGGACCGTAATAGGCGCTGTCCACATCACTGTAAATGGTAGGAGCAATCATCGAATGATATAAAGCTGTATAGAACTTGACTTTCTCATCGCGGTCATCGCATTTTATTTCTATCCGGGACAATTGTTCGTTCCAATCATCCTGCACAGCAGCCAGGTATTTGTCGAAATCATCATCAGGTACTTCTGCTGCTAGATTACGTGCCGCCCCTTCCATACTTACACCGGAGATGGCAGTACTGACAAGAATCTGTTCTCCTTCCTTAGTCTGAAAGTCGAATCGTGCAATGACAGATGTCCCTATCCGCTTGCCTTCTTTCTCTATGGCAGCTGTATCGAGCTGCATCGCAGCAAACGGTTTGGAGAAACGTGTACGGAAGTAGAGGCGCTGGTCGCGTGCCCAACCGTCAGAGTAACGGTAACCTTGCACCGTTACCGAATCGACGGCTTCTATGTGAGAATCATTGGTAAAATCCCAATTCATGGCTTTCCGCAAATTCAGGAAAACGGCAGCATCGGCTTTTGGGAAAGTATACCGCTGAATGCCACAACGCTCGGTGGCCGTCAACTCTACATTTATATTATAATCTTTCAGACGCACCTGATAATATCCAGCGCTTGCCGATTCTTCCGAATGAGAGAACAAAGAGTGAATGCCGAGCGGAGCTTCCGCCTCCTTATAAGGCAATGTCACCGGCATAAAAGAGATGTCATACAAGTCACCAGCGCCGGTTCCGGAGAGATGGGTATGGCTGAAGCCTGCAATGGTACTGTCCGGATAAAAATATCCGGAAATACGGTCCCAGCCCGGCAGTCCGTTGTCAGGACTGAGCTGCACCATGCCAAACGGCGCCTGGGCACCCGGATAGGTGTTTCCAGTAAAATCTGTACCGATAAAGGGATTCACAAACTCTGTATAAGACACACTCTTCACATCCGACACCTGCGAGGTGCATGCCAGAAAGGATGAAAAGACCACAAACAAACAACAAGATTTTATCAAATTCATAACATTATAGGGTTAACGTGTATAGTATAACAACCTAACCGGATAAAACACTTACACATCTTGTCACTTTTCTACAGAATTCATGCAAACAAAAGTAATACAAAATTCCGATTAATCCTCTTTTTTATTTTGTAAAAATATACTTTACACTATCTTTGTCACAAAAAGTCACAATGAATTACACGACCTATCTTTTCGACTTTGATTATACGCTTGCTGATTCTTCCCGCGGAATCGTCACTTGTTTCCACAACGTACTGACCCGTCACGGATATACAGAGGTGACGGATGACGACATCAAACGTACTATCGGCAAGACTCTGGAAGACTCTTTTTCCATCCTCACCGGCGTGACAGATGCCGGACAACTGGCAGGATTCAAGGCAGAATACCGAAAAGAGGCCGATACGCATATGACTGTCAACACGGTGCTTTTCCTGGAAACCAAGTCCGTACTGACTGCACTGAAGGACTCCGGCGCCCGCATCGGAATCATCTCGACCAAATACCGATTCCGCATCAAGGAACTCCTCGACCAGCATTTTCCTGAAGATTTTATGGACATCATCGTGGGTGGTGAAGACGTGAAAGCCGCCAAGCCATCTCCCGAAGGGCTACTCCTTGCCATTAAGCGGCTACATGTCAGCAAAGCCGAGACCCTCTATATAGGCGACAGCACGGTAGATGCGGAAACAGCCCAAGCGGCCGGAGTAGACTTTGCTGGAGTCACCCACGGAGTAACCACTGCCAAAGAATTGGAGAAGTACCCACACCGGAAAATAATGAACACCTTGGAAGAACTGCTGGCAGTTCAGGAGGAGTATCCTTCCATATTCAAGATTGAAAATCCCATCCGGCCGGAAAACGCGCATGCCACTTCTCCCCGGAAACAGAAAAGGATAAGCGTCTGGCAAATCCTCCTTCTAGTGACACTCTTCTGGCTGGCTATTGAAGAGCTGGACATGACCGACGACAGCAACTTCTTCCCGGTTGTTTTCATACTGACATTGTGGGGTATCCTCCAAAAAAGAAGGATACTACCCAACAAAGCAAAAACTTTCATCGACTCATGGTGGCACCCCTGCGCAGTACGCTTACGCGCATTTCACATCAAGCTGATACAAGGGAGAAAAACTCCTCCCGCTGGCAACGAAACCTGCACCTGCCTGAATTGCGGCACCACCTATACCGGCAACTACTGTAACCGTTGCGGACAAAGCCGTAACACTCCACGCTATCGGTTGAGTAACGCGCTTAAAAACATTGCCGGAGGCTTCTTCAATATAGATAATGGCTTTGGACGTACCCTTCTGGAACTCCTCTACCGTCCGGGGTACATGATTAGAGACTTCATCGGTGGTAAGCGTGTAGAGTATTTTCGCCCGTTCCAGACACTCTTCATTCTTGCAGCCCTTTATATCATGGCTGTGCAACTGGTAGACCCGGAAGCCCTAAGCAAAAAAGAAAAGACGGAAAAGACAGAGCAGACAGACAAAGAAGAAATCATTGCCGCTAAAGAGAAGCTTACCAAAAAGATGGAGAAAACCTATAGCAAAGAGGAAAAGCGAGCCCTCGCCATCACTATAAAAAGCCTGGAGAAAAGCTTGAACAAACTGGAAGAGAAGAACGACTCCACTTCTGCCACACAGGTATCCGAACAGAACAGCGATGATGGCGACCTCATCGATGAATTTGTAAACGACACCTCGGAAGTGGGAGACAGACTGGAAAAAGTCTTCCAGAACTCTCCTTTCCTAATGAAAGTATGGAATCTGATGAAGAGCTGGGGACACGGAAACAAGGCATTCCGCATCATTGCCACACTGCCTTTGTTTGCACTTGCCACCCAACTTGCCTTCCGACGCCGGAAATATAAGTTAAACTACAATACCACGGAGCATGTGTTCATACAAGCCTACATAGCTTGCCAGATACTCCTACTGAGCATCATCGTGCTGCCTTTCAACGGGTACGCAAAGGTAGACGATTTGTATGAGCTGCCTTTATGGCTTATTTTCGTCCTATTCTGTTGGAATTACAAACAATTGTACCGCTGCACCTGGTGGAGAAGCTTTTGGCGCACTATCCTCATGCTGACTTACAGTCTTGTGCTACTCGTCATATTCGCGTGTCTTGTAATGGCGCTGATGCTGGCCGGTATCTATGTTCTGAAATTCATTTTGTAACAGAAACCATCCCTACACAGACTGTTTTTCTTTGATGAAACAGTTTTTCTCCAATAGGCTAAAAGTACAATCTGCATTAAAAGAACAAAAAAGCAGAAGAACATTTGTCCATTTAGAATAAAAAGAGTACTTTTGTGCCCGATTATTCCGCACCGGGTTCGACCAAGTGCTTTCTAAGTGATTAGAGACCACCCGACGGAGCTAACTTATACATTATATATAAGAAATGTACGCAATTGTAGAAATCAACGGTCAGCAATTCAAAGCAGAAGCTGGCAAAAAGCTGTTTGTACACCACATCCAGAATGCAGAAAACGGTGCAACAGTAGAGTTTGACAAGGTTCTTTTGGTAGACAAAGACGGCAACATCACTGTAGGCGCTCCCACAGTAGAGGGTGCAAAGGTTGTTTGCCAGGTCGTATCAAACATGGTAAAAGGCGATAAAGTTCTTGTTTTCCACAAGAAAAGAAGAAAAGGTTATCGTAAGTTGAACGGTCACCGTCAACAATTCACAGAGTTAACAATTACAGAAGTAGTAGCTTAATCAATTAAAACAGTAAGAAGAAATGGCACATAAAAAAGGTGTCGGTAGTTCTAAGAACGGCCGCGAATCACAGAGCAAGAGATTAGGCGTTAAGATATTTGGTGGCGAAGCTTGCAAAGCAGGTAACATCATCGTTCGTCAAAGAGGTACTGAATTCCACCCGGGTAATAACATCGGTATGGGAAAAGACCACACTCTTTTCGCTTTAGTAGACGGAACTGTACAGTTCAAAGTAACCAAGGAAGACAGACGTTCAGTTTCTGTTATCCCTGCAGAAAATGCAGAAGCATAAGTTTCCGAACAAGAAATAAGGAAAAGGGATGCAATCCGAATAGGTTGCATCCCTTTCTTTTATGTCAAAAGCAACACTTTATTTGTTTTTTCCATATCTTTGCACTCACAAAACCGAATAACATAAAAACAAGTATAAGATATGCTTACCATCAAACAAATTACAGAAAACACCGACGCGGTTCTCCGCGGACTGGAAAAGAAGCACTTCAAGAATGCAAAAGAAACCATTGCACAAGTGCTGGACTTCAATGACAAAAGAAAAGCCAATCAAACCATCCTAGATAAAAACCTGGCAGAAGCCAACTCACTCTCCAAATCCATCGGACAACTGATGAAGGAGGGCAAGAAAGAAGAAGCAGAAGCCGCCAAAAGCCGCGTGGCCGAGCTGAAAGAAGTCAACAAGGACTTGCAAGCCAATATGGACCAGGCTGCCAACGATTTGCAGACTTTGCTTTATACCATCCCCAACGTTCCCTACGACAGCGTGCCTGAAGGCGTAGGTGCCGACGACAATGTAGTAGAGAAAATAGGTGGTATGGAAACCGAGCTGCCCAAAGACGCCCTGCCCCACTGGGAACTGGCCAAGAAATATGACTTGATAGACTTTGACCTGGGTGTCAAGATTACCGGTGCCGGCTTCCCCGTATACAAAGGCAAAGGCGCACAACTGCAACGCGCACTCATCAACTTCTTCCTGGACGAAGCACGCAAATCCGGCTATACGGAAATAATGCCGCCCACAGTGGTGAACGCCGCTTCCGGCTACGGCACGGGACAGCTGCCTGACAAGGAAGGGCAAATGTATCATTGCGAAGTGGACGACCTCTACTTGATTCCTACCGCCGAAGTCCCCGTAACCAACATCTACCGTGATGTGATTCTGGACGAAAAGCAGTTGCCCATCAAGAACTGTGCATACACACAATGTTTCCGCCGTGAAGCCGGTTCATACGGGAAAGACGTACGTGGCTTGAACCGCCTGCACGAATTCTCCAAAGTGGAACTGGTACGCATCGACAAACCGGAACACAGCAAACAATCCCACCAGGAGATGTTGGACCACGTAGAAGGTTTGCTTCAAAAGCTGGAACTCCCCTACCGCATCCTGCGCCTTTGCGGTGGCGATATGAGCTTCACGGCTGCCCTCTGTTTTGACTTTGAGGTGTATTCCGAAGCACAGAAACGCTGGCTGGAAGTAAGTTCCGTCTCTAATTTTGACACTTATCAAGCCAACCGTCTGAAATGCCGCTACCGTACGGCAGAAAAGAAAACAGAGCTTTGCCATACGCTGAACGGTTCCGCACTCGCTCTGCCACGCATCGTTGCCGCCTTGCTGGAAAACAACCAGACTCCAGAAGGAATCCGCATACCAAAGGCATTGGTTCCGTATACGGGATTTGAAATAATAGACTAAGGCCATAATAGTCACGTGCAGCAATACGCCTTTGACACTTTCTTTCGGGCACGAATTACATGAATTTCACAGTTGCGGTTAGCAAAAAACGTGAAATCCATGTAATTCGTGCCCGGAGTTTTATCATGACAAGCTTCTCCTGCGCAACTACAAAGTATTCTTCAAAATACGTGCAAACACCTCCTCGCGGAAATTACGTGCCACCGGAACAGTATGCCTCCCAACTATAATCCGATTGCCATCTATCATCTCAATCTTTTCCAAATTTATCAGATATGATTTATGGACTTGCTGAAATACTCCACCAGGAAGAGCCTCTATCATACGCTTCATGGTAGAACGTACAAGCAGCTTTGTGCTTTCCGTATAAATACAGACGTAATTTTCCAGCCCCTCCACCACCAGAATATCCTTAAACAACACCTTATGCATCTGACGGTCTGAACGGACAAATATAAAATTATTAGCTTCATCCGGCCATTTCTCCTGCTGCAAAAGACCATGTACTTTATTCACCGCTTTCAGGAACCGGTCAAACGAAATCGGTTTCAACAGATAGTCCGTAACATCAAGTTCATAACCTTTCAATGCATACTGCTCATAAGCGGAAGTGATAATCACATGAGGCGGATGGGCAAGAGATGCCAAGAGTTCAAGCCCCGAAAGATAAGGCATTTCAATATCCAGAAACAACAAGTCCGGCTGCTCAGTCTGCAAAAGAGTGTTCAACTGCATAGTATCTTCACATACACCCATTAAAGAAAGGAAATCCACCTTTTCCACATAGCGTTGCAATCCTTCACATGCAGTAGGCTCGTCATCGGTTATTACACATTTTACCTGTTTCATCCTATAATTCTATCACAAGTTTTACTCTAAACAAAGTATCTCCTCTATTTATGTCCAGCGTATGACGCTCCGGATATAGCAGCTCCAGCCTGCGCCTCAGATTTTCTATGCCGATTCCATGTTTTCCTTTCTGGTGCACTAATGGTTCCGGTATAGAATTTTCAATACTAAAACACAACTTGCCTTCTTTCAGACACATATCCATAGCTATAAAATAGTTCCCTCCCACATATTTGAAAGCATTCTCCACCAACGGTACAAACAACAATGGATAAATCTCAACCTGCGCCTCCATTTCATCGAAATGCACCTGCAACTGCAGCCGCTTCGTAGCACGAAGTTTACATAGGCTGATGTATTGTTTCAGATATTCCACTTCCACACGGACTTGCACTTTCTCCCCATCATTGTATAATTGGTAACGAAGCAAATCGGACAATTGCTCAAGAGTATGCCGCGGAGCCTCATTATTCTCATCTATCTGAAAATAAACCGTATTGAGTACATTAAAAAGAAAGTGTGGATGATATTGCGCTTTAAGGAATTTCAGTTCTGTCTGGAGCTGGTCATTTTTTATCTTCTCCAACTGCAGGCGTTGAGCTTCATTTTCCTTCTGTATCATCTGATTACGCAAGAATATATAAAAGAAGCCGCCAAGCAACATACTGACTATGGCCGGAACAGGCACATCGTATAAATCAAGACTTACCCCCATCAAAAAGCGGATGACCCACATCGTCAGAAGACACCAGACGGGAACCGTCAGGACAACTACCCCGTATTCCTGCCACCATACCAACTTCCGCTTCCGGCACAAACGAAGCCAATACTTCAATAGAAAAAAGATAGGATAAGACATGAAGAGTACCACAAGCATATCCTTCAGCATGAAATTCCACTCATTACTTTCCCAATAGTATTCATGTTTCGGAATATCATTCGCCACACGAATACACAGAAAAAGAATCACGGCAAATAATGCCGGCACCAGCCACTTGTTCCACAGTCTGCCCATAACAGTTACAAATTTACTCTTTTTGTTTCATCTATTTCTTTTTTCCTTCTGCTTTCTTTTGTCTCGCTGCCTTTTTGAAAACGCCAGGCGAAAGCAATACCCAGCACACGTTTGTTGTGCCGTTCGTCAACAAACGCCTGCACACCGGGAGATTGAATATCTACTTTTTGATAATTGGTGTTGAATACATCCTTGGCAAACAAGGTAACGGTGCATCTGTTACGGAACATCTTCTTTTGGATGCCGACATTCACTTCCAGCGCCGGATGTACTGTGGCTTGTCCGTAGGCCATTCGTCCATTATAATTTGCCGAAAGTTCGGCCGACCATACGGAAGTGAAAGCAAACTGGTTCATGCAGCCGAATATCGGGGTAAACATACGGTTTTTCATTTTCTGCCCTTGCTCCGTCCAACCATAATTATTATAAATACCGATAGCGGTCAGATTCACCTTCCAAAAAGAAACAGGTGAGAGGTTGGCGGCATGTACACGCATACCCGTCTGTACATAGGAAGACAGATTCTGGGGCATTACATAGATACGCCGCCCCTCCTGTTCGCGATAGCTCTTCATGATAGCATCATCTGTATGCGAGAAAAAGAGCACTGTCTGAAACCAGTCACGATACACATACCCCAACTCTATATTATCAGAGAAAGAAGGATGCAGCTTCGTATTTCCCCCTTCATGGGTATAGTCATCAAATATATAGGTAAAAGGATTCAAATCACCATAATTGGGGCGGGTAATACGCCTGCCATACGAAAGCTGAAACAGATGTTCCGAAGTCAAACCGTATTGCAAAGCAATAGTAGGAAACAAATGGAAGTAATTCGTTGTAAACGAAGAGTCTTTCTGTTGTGTATTTCCTCCAAAATCCCCGTGTACATGGGTATGTTCCAACCTTAGACCCGCTGAGATTTTCAAGCGGTCTTTCTCATAGCCGACTTGTAGATAAGAGGCATTGATATTCTCATCATATACGAATCGGGAACCAAGTGCCCCGTCCGGCAGCCAGCCGGAAACCGACGGACGCATATAACCTGCCGTATTGTCTATCGTAACAAATGAGGTTTTGACTCCGGCCTGTAACTTCCAAACCTCACTCAATGGATAAACCGCATCTATCTGTCCGACATATAAGTCGGTATTTCCCTTCATATCCCCTTTCAATGTATCGGGCTTAAAACTATCCATCAACTGGTTTCCAACACGGTAGTAATGGAAATAATCAAAAGAAGCGCTGAGTTCTCCCCCTTCTCTTTTCAGCTTGTGCACCATACTGGTTCCGGCAGAAACATTATTCCGGTTTTGCTCCGCATGGCTGTAAGTATTTCCCGCAACTCCGGTTTCTCGGATTTCCGTAAACATGCCTGCATTTTCCCTTTGCCGGGAAAAGTTTCCACCCAATGAGACTCCCCAAACTGTCCGCTCATTGAGATAATAATCACATCCGGTACGAAAATAGTGCGAATAATTCCTACGCTTCCGGTAAGAGTCCTGCATCATCCTTCCCCCATCCCGTTCGAACGCACGGTCGATAAACAAGTCTATGACATCCTTCCCCTGATAATACGAATAGTTCAAATAAAGATTGAACTTATTCTCCCGGATATTCATGGAGGCACCTCCATAACCGCTACCCGTCCGTCCAAGACTGCCATTGCCGTTCAAGGCCAGATTCACACCGCGCAGTCTGATTTTTCTTGTACGGATATCAATCAACCCGGAGCTTCCCGCCGCATCGTGGCGTGCGGAAGGCTGGGTTATCAAGTCTATCTTATCAGCATTAGTTGCAGGAGTAGATTTCAACAGACTCATCAATTCATCTCCCGAAAGATAAGTAGGCTTGCCATCCATCAGAATCGTCGCACCGCTTTGTCCGTTCAGCAAGATATTACCATTGGAATCTATCACGACTCCCGGCAGGGAAGCAAGAACATCATAAAGACTTCCCGTACTTTGAGTGACTGACGCATCCATCCGGTAACTTGTTTTACCGGCAGATATTTCTACCAACGGGAGTTTAGCAGTTACCATAATTTCTTCCAAACGCTGGTCGGCAATCGTATCCTGCTGCGACCAAACCACCAAAGGCATACTCAATAAAATTGCCCCTAAAAAAACATTTCGATACATACTCTTCCTCATTTTTTATTTCAAAAGTAGGCAGGCTGTAG
>OHSS01000501.1_pt1 | contig 10406 bp, 12 predicted proteins | sample 1578781 | NCBI WGS metagenome assembly OHSS01 (sample SAMEA3879554, study PRJEB24766) | human gut metagenome | biome: human-associated habitat; feature: feces | place: USA | collected 1985/1987
TGTACGCATCCAGATAGCAGAAGGTAGTGCCAGCCCCTAGAAGATAATAGATTTTATTGCAAAACGGCATCCACATACTTGCACCAAATCTCCCAATGTGATAAAATTTTAACAGCATATGTTGGATGTGGCCTAAGGGGAGAAAGAAAATGCCTACAAATGAACTGGTTTTATTTGAATCTCAGGATAAAAGTATCTCGCTGAATGTTCCGCTGAAAAATGACAGTGTCTGGCTTAACCGTAATCAGATGGCTGAACTATTTGACCGGGATGTTAAGACCATTGGCAAGCACGTCAACAGCGCCATCCGTGAGGAATTGGCTGGACTTCCAGTTGTCGCAAAATTTGCGACAACTGCCGCTGACGGCAAAACTTACATGGTTGACTACTATGATCTGGATGTTATTATCTCGGTTGGTTACCGGGTTAAGTCTCAGCGGGGTGTGGAATTTCGGAAATGGGCAAACAGAGTTCTGCGGCAATACATAATGGAGGGATATGCCGTCAATCATAACCGTATCTTGGAATTGGGGGAAGTGATACGGATCATGAAACGGACGCAGAAGAGTCTGGATGCTCAGCAGGTACTGGCGGTGATCGAACGGTACAGCACCGCACTGGATCTGCTGGATGATTACGACCACCAGACCATGCGGCGGCCCAAAGGCTGCGAGGCCACCTATGTGCTGACCTATGAAGAATGCCGGAGTGTGATCGATTCCATGCGGTTCGGAAATGAATCAGCATTATTCGGAAACGAAAAGGACGATTCCTTTAAGGGCAGCATTGGGAACATCTATCAGTCCTTTGCGGGGCAGGAGGCATATCCGACCTTGGAGGAAAAGGCGGCGAATCTGCTGTATTTTGTGACCAAGAATCACAGCTTTTCCGATGGCAACAAGCGGATCGCAGCGGCTATCTTCCTGTATTTTCTGGACAAAAACGAAGTGCTGTTTGACGATGCTGGCAATAAGCGCATTGATGATCATACACTGGTGGCACTGACTATCATGATTGCAGAGTCCCGCCCGGAGGAAAAGGAAATGATGATCAGCGTAATCATGAATTGTATGGACAGCAAGTAGCAATATCGAAACTTGCCAACGAAAACTGGACAAAATCTAAATATTTTACTGCAAAATCTGATCAGAGATTCTGCATCTACAGTGTACTATATGGACACAAAAGCACCGGATTTCATCGTAAAATCCGGTGCTTTTCCAGCTCTTTGCGGTATGAAGGTTTGGGTATTTCCTCATTTCTACCCAAGGCGAAGGTACACTTGTCTATCTGGTTTTATCCAAATTCAAATATATCCTCCTTACTGCGGTGTTGTGTGCCACCCTTGCTGCTACATATGCATTTTTCATTATGAAGCCCATATATGCGGCAACAGCAAAGCTCTACATCATGGGTCAGGACAGCAGCTCCATTCTTGCTGATCTTCAAATTGGTTCCTATCTGACGATGGACTATCAGGAGGTTTTTAAGACCTGGGAAGTCCATGAGATGGTGCGAGAGGAATTGAGCCTATCATATTCCTATAAAGATATGCAGGACATGCTGAAGGTAACGAATCCATCTGATACTCGTGTCCTCTATATCATTGTCAAGAATGCGGATCCGCATTTAGCCACACGCATGGCAAATGCTTATGCGAAGGCTGCGAAAAAATTCATTCTGGAAACAATGGATTCTGAAGAACCCAGCACCTTCTCTGTGGCTTTGGTTCCGGGGACAGCAACGGGCATCAGTAGGACAGGCTGTGTTGCTATCGGGTTATTGGTGGGAACCGCACTAGCGGTTGTGGTGATCCTACTTAAGGAGTTGCTTGATACCAGACCCAAAACGCCTGAAGATATTGCTCAATGTGCGGATATTCCCACTCTGGCAATTGTGCCTTCGACAACTGTGAAATTAAAACAGAGCAAGCGGAGGAAATATGAATCAACTTGAAATTTCTAAATTTCCGCCTCTGGAATACGCGCCAAATGAGGCGTTCAACACACTGGCAACCAGTTTGTTTTACTGTGGAGTCGATACTAAAACCATTCTGGTGACGAGCCGGTACGCGGCAGAAGGAAAATCCTATGTATCAATGAACCTGATGCGTACGCTTGCCAGTCTGAATAAGCGGGTTGTCTTGCTGGACACAGATCTTCGACGATCTGGAATTATTGGACAGTTTCGCGTTCGCTTTGACACAACCTCTCCTATGGGGCTTGCCCAATACCTGGCGGGAATGTGCCGGATGGACAACATACTCTACGAAACAAACATCCACAATGCTTACATGATCCCCATAGGACGGGAAGTGAGTAGCTCCTTGCAGCTTCTTTCCTCAGGCCGTATGATGCAACTGATGGAGCAACTCCGCGACAGCTTTGATGTTGTCCTGGTGGATTCTCCGCCAGCTGGTGTCATTGTTGATGCTGTGGAAATCGCTAAATACTGTGACGGAGCGTTGATTGTAGTTTCTTATAACCGAGGAAAGAAGCAGGAGGTCAGCGAAGTAAAAGAAGCGATTGAGAAAACAGGGTGCAAGGTATTGGGGGCTGTGTTGAACAACGTTGACTTCGATTTATACAGTAACCGGAAATATTACTATAAGTCCGAGCGGTATGCCTATTGTTACAACAACCAATACTATGCACGTAGCGGAAAAGGCAAGAAAGAGACACAGAAGAAGTAGACCATGGATAGATTTATTGATTTGCATCAGCATGTTCTCTGGGGAATGGATGACGGGCCTCAAACCCGGGAGGAGATGTTTGCACTCCTGCGGCGGGATGCAGAACAAGGAATCGGGATTGTTGCGGCAACGCCTCATGTTCTGCCGGGCGTACAGCCGTTTGATATGCCACGCTATCAGAAACGGCTTGCGGAAGCCCAAGCGTATTGCTCGGAAGAAAATCTTCCTGTTCGTGTCATTTCCGGTGCAGAGATTCGGTATACGCCTCTGACGCTTTCCGTGCTTTTGGATCATAGAATCCCAACGCTTGGCGATTCAAAATATGTTCTTTTGGAGTTTTGGGAGCAGGTTGACCATCATACCTTTGAGGAAGCAGTCAGCCAGCTGTTTCGGCATGGGTTCCTCCCGATTATTGCCCATGTGGAGCGGTACAGGCTGTTTTGGCAGGAGCTGTCTTTCCTGCAGTCAATAAAAGACGAATATGCCGTATGCTATCAGGTCAACTGCGATTTCGCATTGAAGCGAAGTATGTCTGCTTCACTTCTTTTTCACCGTTTGCTTCGCAATCAAATTCCGGACATATTTGCAACGGATGCCCACAATTTGGTGTCACGGCCCCCCAGGATGGCAGAGGCATTTCAGTTTTTTTCTGAAAGGAAGAATACGGAAGCGCTCAAGCTGTTTGCTTTCCAAAAATAATGTAATTGGGGAGGAATGTGTCACGGACATGCCAAAGAAGCGTATCCTTATCGTGAACAACAATATGCATATTGGCGGTGTCCAGAAGGCGCTTGTAAACCTATTGAAGGAAATTGCCTCTGAATATGAAGTGACACTGCTCCTTTTCTACAAAGGAGGAGAACTGTTGCAGGATGTGCCAGAAAACGTGTGCATTATCACCGCTTGCGATTTGCTGCGCTGCTGGGGAATGACCCGAAGGGATACAAAAGGAATCCGCCAGCGACTGTCACGTTTTTTTTGCGCAGCGGTTACTCGCTTGATTGGCCGTAAGTGGATATGCAATATGCTCCTACCCTTTCAGAAAAAGCTTGCCGGGTATGACATTGCCATCTCTTATCTTCACAGTGGCAATGACCATGTATTTTATGGCGGATGTAATGAGTTTGTTTTACGCTGTGTAAAAGCAGAAAAGAAAGTCAGCTTTCTTCACTGTGACTATGAGAAGATTCATGCATTTTCCAAATACAATGCAAATGTCTATAAGGGATTTGACGCAATTGCAGCCTGCTCAGCAGGCTGCAAGGAGGCCTTTTTGGCGGTGTTTCCCGAGCTGGCACAAAAAGTGCAGGTTGTCCATAACTGCCATGATTTTGCGCAAATTCGTCAGAATGCTGCCCAAGCTCAGGTTGCTTTACAGAAAGATGTTCTGAATATTTTAACCGTGTCTCGCTTTGGAAAGGAAAAAGGAATCCTTCGAGGCATTCAAGCCGTGGCTGATTTACAGAAGTCAGGAAAGCAAATCCACTATTATATTATCGGCGATGGCGTGGAATACCTGGAAGCCGCTGCAATGATAAAAAGGCATGGCCTTGAAACGACCGTTACCCTTTTAGGTGAGATGGACAATCCTTATGGATATATGAAAGAAGCGGATGTACTGCTGATCCCTTCTTTTTCCGAAGCGGCGCCAATGGTGATCGGGGAAGCAGCTTGTCTTGGTACCCCGATTTTATCCACCAGAACAACTTCAGTCAATGAAATGATCGTGCAGCCAGGATACGGCTGGGTCTGTGAAAATACGCAAGAAGGGATCCGTGAGAGCCTAGAACGTTTACTCTCCAATCCAGAGATCCTGAAAAAATGCAGCGAAGGCATGAAACAGATAGTATTTACAAACGCAGATGCGATAAATGAGTTTACACGGCTGAGTTTGTGACTTCCGCACAGGCTGGCACATTGGATAAAGGAACGCAGATAGCTTTATGGTCATTCATAAAATGAAAAAGTCATTCGGTATTTGGACAGGCAAGGGCAAAACGCAAAGGAAAAAACAATTTTCTATTGGAGAATTTCTTCTCCTGCTGTTCTCAAAGCTTCCGTATGTTATTCTGGCCGCCCTTTTGGGCGCGATGCTTTCCTTGTACTATTCCAGCAATGTACTTGCTCCTCTTTATACCGCAACTGCCAAGCTCTATGCTTTGGGACAAGAAAAGATTGACATGAATCTGCTGTCTATCAGAGCCGGAACGCTTCTGGCAATCGATTATCAGGAAGTTTTTAAGACCTGGGAAATTCAAAAAGGCACTGAGGCTTCTCTTGGCACTGAGGATTGCCAGAAGATTCAACCTGACCGATTGGAAATCGATAACCCGGAAGGCACTCGAGTGCTATATATCAGTTACACCTGTGAAGATCCCCAGCTTGCTGCGAATGCTGCCAATGCTTATGCACTGGCAGGACAGAAGTTTATGTCGGGAACGATGCATATCCAGCAGCCTTTGTTGTTCTCAGAGGCTATCCCTCCCAGTGAAAGAACAAGTATGGGACAGAAGGGCTTTGCCGCTATGGGTTTCCTCTGGGGAACCGCTTTTGCCGTCTGGATAATTTTTATGAAGTTTACATTTGATGACCATCCTCACAGACCGGAGGATATTGAAGCAGCTGCCGGTATACCCACATTGGCGATTATTCCCAAATCGCAAAGGCTGCCTGGTGCTTCGAACAATAAGAGACAAAGGTGAAATGAATTGGTAAAAGAACAGAAAAAAGTTTCAATCATATTGCCAGTCTATAATGCATCGCGCACGATCCGGGACACAGTGGATTCCGTTTTGAGGCAAGCTGGCGTTTTTCAAAGGTTCCGCACTCTGCCAGCTCCACATTGGTGGCAAACTGCCCCCGTTCCAGCAGCTGGCCAACCCGGGCAGCCACATTCTCCCAAGAGAGAATTTGGGCGTTTTTGGCAAACCGGGCGGCGCTGCCATAGGCCAGGTGTATCCCGTCCTCGGCGTACCATGCGCACACCTTTGTGGTGCCAAATTGCAGGCCGTAACCGCCGTGGTAGGTCTTTTCCAGAAAATCCACCAGATTGTCCATTGGCTGCTGTTTGGCGTATTCAATAGCAATCCGTGTGCGGTGATTTTCTGTGTTGCTTCCCACCCGGAGGAACTGGTCAATATACTCCTGGGGCATAGAAAAAGCGGAGGGTGCGATATCTGCACTCTCCGCTTGGGCGATGTATGCAATTTGCTGGGCTTCCGTGGGGAAGAAGGAAATATTCTGTGACTTTGACGGAGGAAATCTGTTCAAGCTGCTCTGTGATGCTGCCATCATTGGGAACGGCAAACTGTTCCTCCAGAGCGGCAGAAACTGCCTGCTCATGCTCCGGGCGGTATTCCCAGAGATAGGGACTGCGGGAGCGTTCCGTGGTGCGGGTATCCGCTACATCGAACACATATTTCAGCTTCGGAGCGTCCCCGGAGTGGTCGATCAGGGCGATGCCTTTCGCACCCCGGCGAACATAGCGCCCCATTCGCTTGTTCCACAGTTCGTAGTCCGCGCAGGCCGTGGCGTCGGGCCGCTGGGCGTAGATCATGAGCTGCTCATGGTAGGGGTACTTGTATAACCGGGCTGCGGTGGTCAGGAAATCTGTCCAGCTCTGGTAGCTGCCGGTGATCTGTGTTGCTGTGAAGTCTGCAAGCTGGCTGTATTGCTGCAGTACGGATGCCAATTTGATGTCTCCTTTCCTGTGTGATTTGTAATGAAAACCCCACCTGACTGGCCAGGCGGGATTGATAACCTGTTAGGACAATTCCAAATGATATGTAAGAAAATACGCTCCAGGCATGAATGCCCAGAGCGTATCCGTTAGAACATATCCAGATTGGAAAGCTGGTGCCGTTGGTCTTTGCGGCCATAGACAGCACCAATAATCTGAACCTTTTTTGTTTCCTCGTCTACCCAGAAGTAAATCAGGTAGTTTTTGACTGGAAATTTGTGGATGCCCTGACTGCGCCAGGGTTCTTCTTCCGTCAGCGGGACGCGATTGGGGAACTGATCCAGAGAAGCAATTTCCTCTTGAAGCGTATCCAGCATTTTCATGGCAGTTTCAGGTGCCTGGAGCGTGAAGCGGATATAGCTGACGATTTCCCGAATTTGCTCCTGCGCCTGCTGCGTGATTTTGACTGTATATTTCTCTGGCATTTACTGCATCTCCCGTTTCAGATCTGCAAATACATCAGAAGCGGCACGGGATTTGTCTGCTTTTGCCTCATTCAAACCACGCTCCATCATGGCATGGAAAGCGGCTTCATCCATCTCATCCCGTGCAACCGGTACTGCCGGGACGGAGAGGGAGAAAGGAATGCTCCGTGTCATGATAATCTGCTTATAGAGCGTATTGATGACAACGGAAACAGGAATGCCCAGCATCTCCATGATTTCCTCGGCCTGCTCCTTCACACTGGGTTCCACACGAGCCATTACATTCGCGGTTTTTGCTGCCATAGTCATACCACCTTTCTGCATCTATTATATCTAAATGTATAGCGTTTTGCAATATGAAAGTGAAAAGTTTACAATTTGAATATCAGAGGTGCCGATCCGGCAGGGAGTGTACTATTGACAGACGAAAGAGGCGTTCGTGAAAACCAGAGAATTCAAGGCGGCCTCAGAGCAGATGGCGATATAACTAGCAGCCGCTGCTACAATTATGACAATGGAAGCTGCCTTACTCTGGACTGGTCGTTCTGTAATATCTGCCCACAGTGGATCTCCTACTCGCTGAACTGCAAGTGGTTCCGAAATGCCGTATTGCCCAATGACCCGGCGCTGGAAGCATCCATCCTCCATACCCAGCCGAGGAAACGCTGCGTAATCTGCGGAAAGACTGTCCTGTCCAAATCTCACCGAGCAAAGTATTGTCCCGCGTGTTCCGTTCAGGAGCGCAGGCGTCGGGATGCCCAAAGAAAGCGCGTTCAGTATTGGAATCTCCGCATTTAAGGGTCAAAAAAGTGGCTGATACCAATGACTTTTTCACGCACTTCCGCGAAGGTATGTGTATTTACATTCGGAAAGCAAAAATCGGCTTTTATATGCGGAGAAAGCTCCCCGTGTGACCTATCTATGTCACACGGGGAGTAGTCAAATCAAAGAAAGGAGAGCAAAGACTTGTCCGAAAAACAATCCAACAAGGAGCGCATCAAAGAGATCACCGCTGGTATCGAAAAAGGCATCATGGAGCTGTTTGAAAGTGACCGCTACCGCAACTACCTCACCACTATGAGCCGCTTTCACAAGTATTCCCTGAACAATGTCATGCTGATCCACGCCCAGCGCCCGAATGCCACGCTGGTGGCTGGCTTCAGCAAGTGGAAAAACAGCTTCGGGCGTCATGTGAAAAAGGGCGAAAAGGGCATCCAGATTCTTGCCCCCACCCCCTACAAAATCAAGGTGGATAAGGAAAAGCTGAACCCGGACACCAAACTGCCCATGCTGGACGATGAAGGGAAACCCATCACGGAGGAAAAGGAAGTCACCATTCCCATGTTCAAGGTGGTGTCCGTGTTCGATGTATCCCAGACCGATGGAAAGCCCCTGCCGCAGATTTCCTTCAGTCTGACCGGGGATGTGGCACAGTATGAGGTTTTCATGAAGGCTCTGCGCCGGACTTCCCAGGTTCCCATTACCATAGAGCCGATGGAACCCGGCATGGACGGCTATTTTCATCTGGAAAAGCAAGCTATTTTTCTCAGGGAAGGCATGAGCCAGGTGCAGACCGTCTGCGCAGCCATCCACGAAATGGCCCATTCCCGGCTCCACAACTATGAGAAAATGACGGAGCTGGCAGATGATGGCGAAACCATCCTTGTACCGGGAGAAAAGGACAGGAATACCGAGGAAGTGGAAGCCGAGAGCATTTCCTACGCAGTCTGTCAGTATTTCGGCATTGAAACCGCTGACAGCAGCTTCGGCTATATCGCTTCCTGGTCCCAGGGCAAGGAGCTGAAAGAGTTGCGGGCCAGTCTGGAAACCATTAACAAGACTTCCTCTGAGCTGATTTCTGGGATTGAGCAGCATTATCGGGAGATTTGCAAGGAAAAAGGCATTGATCTGGCTGCAGATGCCCCTGCACAGGAGCAGCCCCAGGTGCCGGATAATGCCGAGCTGCCAAAACCTGACGCTGAGCTGGAGATTACCAGCCAGCAGGTTGAAACGCCTGTTCCACTGGAAGCGTCCTCACCGGCTGCTCCAGAGCAGTCTTCCTCCATGCTGCCGGATGCCGCGGAGCAGGCGCTGGACGAATACCCCATGCCGGATGAATCCGTGAAAGTGGCTGATCTGAAAACCTGCGGCTATGTGGATGGGGATATGCTGTCCCTGTCCAGAGAACGAGCTGTGGAACTGTACGATCAGGATATGACCGTGTACGCCATCGTGGACGGCGGCAATGCAGAGATGCTGTTTGACCGGGAGGAATTGGATACCCAAGCCTCCGGCACGGTGTTCTCTGTTTCCCGTGAGGAATGGGAGCAAAGCCCTATGTTCCACGAAAAAATCGTGGAGCGCCAGCAGCACCAGGAGAAGCGGGAGAATGCCTTCCTCGATCATGGGGGTGACTGCTTTGCCATCTATCAGGTAAAGCATGACGATCCCGGCAATGTGCGGTTTATGAACATGGACTGGATGCAGTCTCATGGGAAAGCCATTGCGCGGGGCAGCTATGACCTGATCTACACCGCACCGCTGACCGCCACCGGCAGCACCGATTCCAAGCTGGAGGCAATCTTTGAACAGTTTAACCTCCATCGTCCGGCGGATTATCACAGCCCGTCCTTGAGCGTCAGCGATATCGTTGCCATCAAGCAGAACGGTGTGGTATCCTACCATTACTGCGACAGCGTGGGTTTCAAAGAGCTGCCGGATTTCCAGAAAGAGAACTACCTGAAGGCAGCGGAAATGTCCACGGAAGATGACTACGGCATGATTGACGGTATCATCAACAATGGTAAGCAGCCCACGGTAGCCGATCTGGAACAGCAGGCCAAATCCGGCCAGCCCATTTCCCTGATGGATTTGGCAGATGCCGTCCACCGGGAGAAGAAGCCCTCCGTCCTCGAAAAGCTCAAAGATCAGCCGCAGCAGCCCCAGCGCAAATCCAAACCCCGAAAATCAAAAGAACAGGAGATTTGAACATGAAAGAAAACTTCACATTTGAGGAACAGCAGCTCATGAGCATCTACAATCCCGGCACCCGTCTGGGGCTGATTCACGCCCTTGTGGAAATGCGCACCTACCTGGATAAGGATGAGCAGGAGCTGAAAAACCTGACGGACAGCGCCATCGCCAAGCTCAATGCCATGACGGATGTCGAGTTTGCGGAATTGGACTTGATTCCCGACTTCGGTGAGGGTGAGTAATAGACTTCCCGCCTTTTTTCTGCTATACTGACCTTGTCAGGAGGGAGTGCCATGTCGGAAAAACCACTTGTGCCCTATAAGTCTTTGAAGCAGAAACAGAAAGCACGCATTGCCGACTGGATGTACCGAGAGACGCTGCGTTTCTTCCTAGAGCATCAGCGGATGCCGGAAGCAGAAGAATTTGAATTGCTGTGTCAAATTGTTTACGCCAAAGTACGGATCAGCAATTATCGGGTTGCCTATGAAGAAATCCAACAGATTTACGCCAAACGGCTGGATTCCTACGCCCAGCGTATCCAGCGGGATGTCGAGGCAGAGGTTACACTGGAATCTCT
>OHSS01000508.1_pt1 | contig 10344 bp, 9 predicted proteins | sample 1578781 | NCBI WGS metagenome assembly OHSS01 (sample SAMEA3879554, study PRJEB24766) | human gut metagenome | biome: human-associated habitat; feature: feces | place: USA | collected 1985/1987
GTTGCTCCTTTTTTTATGCCTATACGTTTCTCCGAATGACAAAAAATAGCTATCTTCGATGGCTTTTATAACTGTTAAAGAAGAAAACATCACCACTTGAGCCCATTATGAAAAAACCGGTACTCGCATTGCTTTCTATAATCCTACTTACCGCAGGATGTTCCCAACGGCCTGCCGCCACCACCAAGATACCCCTGACCAGCGCACACCGTGGTGCCGCCACCATCGCTCCCGAAAACACAATGGCATCCGTAGATTCGTGCATCAAATACGGTGTAGGCAATATAGAATGCGATGTCTGCATCAGTAAGGACAGTGTCTTCTACGTACTGCACGATTCCACCCTCGACCGTACCACCAACGGTACCGGCGCCATCTCCCAATGGCTGTCCACCGACATCGACACACTGGATGCCGGCTCTTGGTTTGCGCCCCGATTTGCCGGACAACGGGTACTACGCCTTACCGACCTGCTACGCAAGGCCAAAGAGCACGGTTTAAGAATCACCATCGACTACCGCAACGGCGGTCTGCACCAATTACTGAACTTGATAAAGGACGAAGGCATGCTGGAAAACTGCAACTTCACCTTCAGCAAGGAGTATCATGCCAAATGCTTCAGAAAGATGGCACCCGAGGTAAGAACCCTGCAAGCCTACATCAAAAGTGAAAAAGACATAGAGCATGTCGTAAAGGAACTGCACCCCGACATCGCTGTCGTCTGGATTGACTCCCTTACCCCGCAATTCGTAAAGAAATGCCGTGAGCACAACCTGCAGGTACTGGCACTCGTCCTGGGGCTGGACGACAAGACGGAAGAGAACCAGAAGGCGGTCGACCTGGGGGTAGACATCATAGCGACGGACCATCCGGAAAAGTTCATCATGAAATACGGGCAACCGTCCATGTAAGGCAAGAGACCTGCCGCGCTCAAGTCAGCAAATGATAGACACCGCCCACCATTGCCTTGACCACTCCCTTCATCTCCAACTCAAAAAGCAAGGCACTCATCCGGTTGACGGGTATGTCCGCTTCCACCACCATCGCATTGATATGGAGGTCTCCCTGCCGCATAAGGATGCGCACAACAAGCTCCTCCTCTTCCGTCAGTTCCGGAAAGAGATTACGCTGAATACCTTCTGTCCGGGCAGGCTGCTCCGCTACGGCCCAGCCCATAATCTGCACAAACTCTTCCGCACTCTGGATAAGGGCGGCCTTGTTGTCGCGTATCAACCGGTTACAACCGATGGAAGATTCGTCCGTAACACGCCCCGGAACGGCAAAGCAGTCACGATGATATCCCTCTGCCAACTCTGCAGTGATAAGGGAACCTCCCTTTGCGGCAGATTCCACCACAATGGTAGCATCACTCATACCCGCCACAATACGGTTGCGGCTGACGAAATTATGCTTGTCCGGATTCGTCCCGGTAAGGAATTCGGTCAACAGTCCGCCTTGTGCCAGCATGTCGATGGCTGTTTTCCGGTGTACATACGGATAGATGCGGTCCAGTCCGTGAGCAAGGACAGCAACGGTAGGGAGATGATTTGCCAAAGCGGCCCGATGGGCATGGATATCTATCCCGTAAGCCAGTCCGCTTACTACCAGCACATCGGGACAAAGAACGGCCAAATCGCGCAGGAAGTCGGCACAGAATTGCTTGCCGTAATCGGTGGCACGGCGTGTACCTACCATATCGACGACATGCAGGCGGTTGAAATCGGTGTTTCCTTTAAAGAAAAGTACAATCGGTGCGTCCTCACATTCACGCAAGCGGGAAGGGTAAGCCTCATCCTTCAACGTCAGGCAGGAAAGGCGGTTCTTCTCTACAAACTCCATCTCCTGCTCGGCACGCAGAAAGGCAGCGGGACAATCAAGGGCCGTCACTACCCCCGGATTCACACCGGGCATGATTTCGGGGAGCTCCTTCCGCCGACTGAATACTTCGGCAGCACTGCCCGTACCCTCTATTAAACGCTTTGCCCCGATATGTCCTATACCGGGGCAAAGTGTGAGAGCTATACTGCAAATCCGTTCGTCACTGTTCATTCCACCAAAGATTACACGGACTTACCCGGGTTGAGATAAGGGGCAAAAAGGCGGTCGAACAGTTCGCTGTCGCTCAACCGGCCATTGACTACACACACGGTCTCGACCACGCCCTTGAGGCAGACCTTACCGTCGGAAGCACGGAAGATGTCTTGATAGAAGACGTACTTGATGCCTTCCTTCTTCATATAAAGCTTGGAGACAAACTCGTCACCACTCCTCAGGGGAGTCTTGAAAGCCATATTGATACGTGCCACTACCGGGTCTACCCCCTGCTCGTGCAGTCCGGCAAAGCTGACGCCGGCACTCAACAGAAACTCATGGCGCGTATGCTCCAGATAATGCTGATAATTGGCATTATTGACGATGCCTTGCAGGTCGCATTCATAGTCGCGCACCTTCATGGGAAGTTCATAGATATAATTCATATTTACTATTGGACTATTTACTATTTGATACTTAGCCACGTTGTTTCTCCACATCCAAGCCTTTGAACTTCTTCAGTTCCTCTACGCTGACCAGCTTGTAGAGTTTGTCACTGGGACGTATTTTCACCGATTTCATCGAGAAATGCTGGCCTTTCTTTACAGTCTGCACGGGTTTCAAATCGACGCGTGCCTCGTCCAAAGTGACGAATTCGGCACCCGTTGTGGGACCCGTAATCAGCAACTTGTCGCCTACGCTCACTTCGGCTGCTTCTACCAGGAACTCTGCCACACCGATGTTTGAGAAGTAGCGGATGCCCTTACCCACATAGATTTTACGTTCCGTAGCGGCAGAGCCGTAGTTCTTGGTCCATTCGCCCAAGCGTTGTCCCAAGTAGTAGCCGTCCCAGAAACCACGATTGAAGACCGTCTTCAAACGTTCGTCCCACCGGGCAATCTTCTCATCGGTGAATGTATCGTCCAGATAGGAACGGATGGCTTCTTTGTAACACTCCACTACCGTGCGCACGTACTCGGGTCCGCGGGCACGTCCTTCTATTTTGAAAACACGAACACCTGCATCCAGCATCTTGTTCATGAAGTGGATAGTTTTTAAGTCTTTGGGGGACATGATGTATTGGTTGTCCACCTCCAATTCCACATCCGTCTCCTTGTCGCGCACCGTATAACTACGGCGGCATACCTGCATGCAAGCACCACGGTTGGCAGAGTGGTTCATCTCATGCAATGAGAGATAACACTTTCCGCTGACTGCCATGCAAAGGGCACCGTGGCAGAACATCTCTATACGTATCTGCTCTCCGCTGGGTCCACAGATATTCTCCTCACGGATATGGCGGTAGATTTCTGCCACTTGCTCCAGATTCAACTCACGCGCCAGCACCACCACATCGGCAAACTGCGCATAGAAGCGCAGGGCTTCCACGTTGCTGATGTTGAGCTGTGTGCTGAGGTGTACCTCCTGCCCTATCTGCCGGGCATAACTCATCACTGCCACATCAGCGGCAATGACTGCCGAGATGCCTGCCGCCTTTGCCGCATCTACAATAGTACGCATCAGCGGAATGTCATGGTCGTATATAATGGTATTGACGGTGAGGTAGCTCTTCATGCCATGTTCGTCGCACGTCCGGGCTATTTCCCGCAAATCGTCGATAGTGAAGGTATTTGCCGAACGGGCACGCATGTTCAGGTTCTCGATACCGAAATAGATGGAGTCGGCACCTGCTTGTATGGCTGCTGCGAGAGATTCGCGCGAGCCTACCGGTGCCATGATTTCGAAGTCACTGATTGAGTGTTTCATCATTTCTTTTTGAATTAGAGTATGCAAAGGTAGGCTTTTTTCTGTACTTTTGCGGACAAATCCGCTTAGATTATGAAGATTAAAGATATAGACCTGGGCCCACGCCCCGTATTCCTCGCCCCGATGGAGGACGTCACCGACCCTGCTTTCCGCCTGATGTGCAAGCACTTCGGAGCAGACATGGTATATACCGAGTTCGTTTCTGCCGATGCCTTGATACGCTCCGTAGGCAAGACCCAGCAGAAACTGAACATCAGCGATGAAGAGCGGCCCGTAGCCATACAGATATACGGACGGGACACCGCCACCATGGTAGAAGCCGCCCGCATTGTGGAGCAGGCACATCCGGACACGCTGGACATCAACTTCGGCTGCCCCGTGAAGCGCGTTGCCGGCAAGGGTGCCGGTGCCGGTATGCTACAGAACATTCCGCTGATGCTGGAAATCACTCGTGCCGTGGTAGATGCCGTGAAGATTCCCGTCACCGTGAAGACCCGCCTGGGCTGGGATGCCAACAGTAAAATCATCGTAGACCTTGCCGAACAGTTGCAGGACTGCGGCATTGCCGCCCTCACCATCCACGGCCGTACCCGCGCCCAGATGTATACCGGCGAGGCGGACTGGACACTTATCGGTGAAAAAGAACCCACGCATGCACATTCCCATCATCGGCAACGGTGATATCACCACTCCCCAACGGGCCAAAGAATGCTTCGACCTCTACGGTGTGGACGCCATCATGATAGGCCGTGCCAGCTTCGGCCGCCCGTGGTTTTTTAAAGAAGTGAAGCATTATTTGGAGACGGGCGAAGAACTCCCTCCGCTGAGTTCTGAATGGCGGCTGAACGTACTCCGCCAGGAAGTGGAAGACAGCGTCAACCTGCTGGATGAACGACGGGGCATACTGCACGTGCGCCGCCACCTGGCAGCAAGCCCGCTCTTCAAAGGGATTCCCAATTTCCGCGACACCCGGATAGCCATGCTGCGGGCAGAGACGAAGGAGGAACTGTACCGCATCTTCGAAGAGATAGAACCGTTGCTGCCATAGGAGAAAACCGCATACGATTTTTACCATCGAGTCCGACATTTGAGCAATCATCCTCACGCCCCTTCTTGAATAGCTTCTGAGAGGGGGGCTATTCAGACGCAGATGACACGCTTTGTTGCCATCCGCATAACTCACTGTCTGTCAGCAAGAAATTTTGCCAACCACTTGCCTTGCCCTTGGCAAACTTTTGCCATGCCTATGGCAAAGTTTTGCCAACGCGGTGGCAAAGCCTTGCCAATGGGAAGGCAAAACCTTGCCAACAAGGAGGCAAGAAAAAAAACATTGTTTCTTTGGCAGAAAGAAACAAGTCCCTATATTCGTCTTCCCAAGAAAGAAAGAATCCCATAAATATGTCTTTATGAAAAAGAAAAAACTGCTCAAACAGCTCATCGTAAACTTCCAGCATTCACTTCCGGCAGAAGTTTATCCGCGTACATTGGTATTGCCCACAGACAGTGGAAAGATAATCACCGTGCCCGACTAGCGGAACATCGGCTGCGCAAACCATCGCTTGAACATCCACGTGGCCAGGATATAAATGCCGAAAGCCGATACGAAACCCACGATAGAGTCTATCAGGTAATGTGCCTGGATATAGACCGTAGCCCCGCACAACAGCAGATAGAAAGGAAACAAGCAGGCAAACAGACGCTTGCTGCCACGCCATGCCATAATCATCAGTACCGTAGACATTCCGACGTGCGAACTGGGAAAAGCAGCCGTGGGGCGCTCACCCACCTGCTGGGAACTCTCCACCAGGTTGTAGAAGAAGCCGTGCTCATAGCCCGGACCGGGAAGAAGTTCCTGATGGTGATGGAAATAGTCACCGATGGACGGGAAGATACCTTGCGCCACATGGTCGCTTCCAATGGCGGGGAAGTAGAACTGCGGCCCGGGGACGAAGATATAAATAAGGTAATAGATGAAGAAAGCGGTGACGATGACGAACGAAACCTTCTCGAAAAGGTCGAAACGATAAAGGAAATACCACACCACCACCAGCAGAATCATCGGATAATAGAAGAAGTACCCCATATTAAACGGCTCGCTCACCCACATCTGCGGAAACCTTTCACAGAACCACACAGCAGGCTGTCCGCCAAACATCCACTGCTCCACCGACGCGAACACGTGGTCGAGATTGGGGAATATCCGGTTGAACTCAAAGGTGTCGGGATACCAATAGGAAAGCAGTGACATCTGGATGGCTATGCGCACAAAGGCAGAGAACTTGCAGGGTGCCAGCCGGTAAAGATACATCAGCAGGAACGTCATACCCGCAATGACAACACGGTCTGCAAGCATCTGCACCGGATGATCCATTTCCTGAAAAAGAAACAGAATGAGAATGGAAGTCAGCAAATTGTATATCAGCGTAATCTTCTCTACCGCAAAAAGCCCCTTACGGGTTTCTACCCTTTTAAATAAATCTAAAGCCATCCCTTATCCTTATACCAGGCAATGGTTTCCTTTACACCCCGTTCCAGGTCGTACTCAGGACTGAAGCCCAGTTCCTCGACGGCCGGTGTGATGTCACACTGCCAGTTGCGTTGTTTCATTATTCTATACTTGTCCGAATTGAGCGTACTGGTCTTGTTCTGCCGCTTCGCCCAAAATTCAGCGAGCAAAGATACGACTTTCAATACAATTAACGGACATCTCAGGCGAATAACAAACGGATTGCCCAATTCTTTCCTTATCAAATCGGAAAAAGCACGGCTGCTATACACCTTCCCGTCAGCCAGGAAATAGGCGCGGCGGGACACCTGCTTCTCTATCCCGAGGAAGACGGCCTGCACGATATCCTTTACATATACAAACGTCAAGTCCTGGCGGCAGAAGCCTACAGAAAAGTCCGTATGCTGCCGGATGGACTTTGCCATAAGATAATAATCCTTCTCACGCGGCCCGTATACACCCGTCGGCCGGTAGATGACGTAGGGGAAACCCGGAATACTCTGCAAATAAAGTTCTGTTTTCAGTTTACTGAGTCCGTAGGCGGTATTGGGTGAAGGGGGGTCACTCTCCATAATCGGGTCGTAGGTCCTCTCGCGTACCGGGCCGAACACACTCAGCGTACTGATGAAGATAAACTGCTTGGGAATCATGTTCAGCTCCCTCAGCGTATCGATGAAGTATTTGGTCTGCAGATAATTCACCAAATCGAATTCGTTCTTGTCCACACACTTCGTCACACCGGCACAATGGACAATATAATCAAATTTATTGTAGGTCCCTTTATGTCCCGAGAGTTGTGCCCTCAGTTCATTGGGGTGCGCAAAGTCCAGTTCGAGGAAATGTATCTTGCGGTCACGCAGATACTCGCGGCTGCTGGACGAACGTACACCCGCCCACACACCGAACTTGCGCTTCAACGCCTCCTCCACGATGAAACTTCCGATAAATCCGCTTGCTCCTGTAATTAAAATCGATTCCACTTCTTCTGTTACAAATTACTAATTACTTTTCATCCGGTCCGTCACCTTGACGCTCCTTGTGTTACTCTGTCGCCTCGTTACTCTTCTTCACCGGCTCCACATGGATGCTGACCAGTGTTCCTTTGCCGAACTGCCTTTTCAGCTTGTTCTCCACCGCCGTTGCCGTCTCGTGAGCTTCCTCCAGCGAGATGCTGCCATCCATACGCACATGCACCTCGATGGCACAATAACTGCCGATGCGGCGCGTACGAAGGTGATGCGGCGAGCTGATACCGGGAAAAGAAAGAATCGTCTTCAGTATCTCATCCTCCACCTCGACGGGCAACGATTTCTCCAACAGTTCGTCCACACACGGTATCAACAACTGCACGGCCACCTTCATAATGAAGAAGCTGACAATAACTGCTGCCACCGGGTCCAACACCCGCCAATGGTCACCCAAAAGAATGGCGCCACCTATACCCGCTGCCGTGCCTATGGACGAAAACGCGTCACTCCGGTGATGCCAGGCATTGGCAACAACCGCCTGCGAATTCAACTTCCTGCCCTTGAATACGGTATATTGATAAAGCACTTCCTTGAAAACGATGGATACCAATGCAGCCACCAGTGCCAGTATACCGGGTTCCTGCAGAGAGCCGCCTTGCAGGAAGCGGTAAATGGAGGAAGCCCCGTTCCAGAAAATGCCGAATCCCACAAACAACAGAAAAATACCGATAATGGCAGTTGCCAGCGTCTCGTACTTGCCATGACCGTAATCGTGTCCTTCATCTTCGGGCTTTGCCGAAATGCGCACAAAAACAATGACAATAATATCTGTAATGAAATCCGACAAAGAATGTACCGCATCCGCCAGCATGGCGGCACTGTGACCTACAATACCTGCAAAGAATTTGAAGACAAGCAAGAGAAAGTTTACCACACTTCCCACAACCGTCACCCGGTAAATGTCTTTTTCCCGTGTGGCATCTACTTTTTTGTTCAGAGTTTGCATTTCCATCTGCTTTTCGTCTAAGGTACAGCCTATCTTCACTTTGTGTGCAAATATAGTACATAAATCCATTACAATCTGTCGTTCCTTCATTATTTTCAATAGAATGATAATATTTTGAAGTCTGAGTGAACGAAGGAACATATTTATTTGTTTACTTTGCAAGAGGTAATCACCACAGATTACACAGATTGACACAGAATCTCTATTTATACATAAAATACATCATAACATTATGGCCAAAAAGAAAGAAAAGAAAGCCGGCAAACGCATGAAGAAGAAAGAGCTCGTCAAAGTACTGCTGGAATTCTTCCACACAAAGCAAGACGAAGTATTATCCCTGAAATACATCTTTGAACAACTCCACCTCACCACACATCCGCTGAAGATGCTGTGCATGGACATCTTGTCCGAACTGTCGATGGACGACTACATCACAGAAGTGGACAAGCACAAATACAAGCTGAACAACCACGGCGTGGAAATGACCGGAACCTTCCAGCGCAAGAGCAACGGCAAGAATTCCTTTATACCGGAAGGTGGAGGCGAACCGATATTCGTGGCCGAACGCAACTCGGCACACGCCATGAACAATGATAAAGTGCGTATCGCCTTCTATGCCAAGCGTCGCGGACGCGAAGCCGAAGGAGAAGTCATCGAGATACTGGAACGTGCCAACGACACCTTCGTGGGTACCCTGGAAGTTGCCAAGTCATACGCTTTCCTTGTAACGGAAAACCGTACGCTTGCCAACGACATCTTCATCCCCAAAGAAAAGTTGAAAGGCGGCAAGACGGGCGACAAAGCCATCGTAAAGGTGGTGGAATGGCCCGACAAAGCCAAGAACCCCATCGGCCAGGTAATCGACATCCTGGGGCGCGCAGGAGACAATACCACCGAGATGCACGCCATCCTGGCGGAATTCGGCCTGCCCTATGTCTACCCCGCTGCCGTAGAGAAAGCTGCCGACAAGATACCCGCCGAAATCTCCGCCGAGGAAATAGCCCGACGTGAGGACTTCCGGGGTGTGACCACCTTCACCATCGACCCCAAGGATGCCAAGGACTTCGACGACGCCCTCTCCATCCGCAAACTGAAAGGGGGACTTTGGGAAGTAGGCGTACACATTGCCGACGTGACCCACTACGTGAAAGAGGGCGGCATCATAGACAAGGAAGCCGAGAAGCGTGCCACATCCGTCTACCTCGTAGACCGCACCATCCCAATGCTCCCCGAACGGTTGTGTAATTTCATCTGTTCACTCCGCCCCGACGAAGAGAAGCTTGCCTACTCCGTCATCTTTGAAATGACGGAAAAAGGCGAAGTGAAGAACTCACGCGTGGTACATACCGTCATCAAGAGCGACCGCCGCTTCACCTACGAAGAAGCCCAGGAGATTATAGAAACCGGCAAAGGAGACTTCCAGGAAGAGGTGCTCCAACTGGATAAGCTTGCCAAAATACTGCGTGAGAACCGCTTTAAGGCAGGAGCCATCAACTTCGACCGCTACGAAGTGAAGTTCGAAATTGACGAGAAGGGCAAACCCGTCAGCGTCTACTTCAAGGAGTCGAAAGATGCCAACAAGCTGATAGAGGAGTTCATGCTGCTTGCCAACCGCACCGTAGCCGAAAAGATAGGCCGCGTGCCCAAAGGCAAGAAAGCCAAAGTGTTGCCATACCGTATTCACGACCTCCCCGACCCGGAGAAGCTGGACAACCTGGCACAGTTCATCGCCCGTTTCGGCTACAAGCTGCGTACCAGCGGTACAAAGACCGACATCTCCAAGTCCATCAACCACCTGCTGGACGACATACAGGGCAAGAAGGAGGAGAACTTGATTGAAACCGTCTCCATCCGCGCCATGCAGAAGGCACGCTACTCCGTGCATAACGTGGGGCACTATGGTTTGGCTTTCGATTACTATACCCATTTCACCTCGCCCATCCGCCGCTATCCGGATATGATGGTACACCGTCTGCTCACCAAGTACTTGGACCAGGGAGGCCGCACCGTGTCCGAACAGAAATACGAAGCCCTCTGTGAACACAGCAGCAGCATGGAGCAGATAG
>OHSS01000513.1_pt1 | contig 10271 bp, 8 predicted proteins | sample 1578781 | NCBI WGS metagenome assembly OHSS01 (sample SAMEA3879554, study PRJEB24766) | human gut metagenome | biome: human-associated habitat; feature: feces | place: USA | collected 1985/1987
TCCGAAACTTCAAAGTTTCGGACGGAGGGCTTCCCTTTATAAGTTTTCTGCCATCAGCCGCCTCTTCTTAAGGCACTGTCTGCCGACATTTATTTACCTTCTTTTGCAGCAAGCACTTTCCATACAACGGCACTCAGCGCAGCACCCACAAACGGAGCTACAATGAACAGCCACAACTGAGAGAGAGCCTCGCCACCCTGGAACAGTGCCGGACCGATGCTACGGGCAGGATTGACAGAAGTTCCCGTAACAGGAATACAAACAATGTGCACTAATACCAACGTAAGACCAATGGCCAATCCTGCAAGATTACCCGCCCCCTTCTCGGAATCCGTAGAACCTAAGACAACCAGCACAAAGATAAACGTGAACACAGCCTCTGCAATGAATGCCTGCAACATCATTCCGTCAGCAAACCCATTGGAACCGGTAGCCGTAGGACCACCATGAGCGCCCGTAGACACCAATGCATAAAGAATGGCAGAACCGATAACCGCCCCGATAACCTGAAACACCATATACATGGCTGCATCTTTCCCGCTCATCCTGCCGGACAACAGAACGCCCAGGGTAATGGCAGGATTAATATGACAGCCCGAGATTCCTCCGATAGCGTATGCCATCGCCACAACGGACAAGCCGAAAGCAAAAGCCACTCCCAGCGTTCCGACACCTGCACTAACCGCCCCCGCCGCACTTCCGGCAAAGACAGCACTACCACATCCCATCAGGACAAGAACCATTGTCCCGATCATTTCTGTAAAAATAAATATAAAAGATGAAAATCTGCCCAAACACGGCGGTAAAAACTCACCCATTACTACAAAACATCACTGCTTTAACTCTAACATCCAGCATATCTGCATCTTCCTTAGCCAACCCGAAGAAACTCAGAAATATAAGAAAACATATTGGCTTGTAAAGAGTACAAAGAAAGGGTGCAACCTCACGGCCACACCCTCCATCTACACTATCTTTGATAATAACCTAAAAGGAAACTTTATTTTCCTACATCATTTCAATTCAAAAGGAACCGTTCCCTTCACATCGGCTGCCGAAGCTGCTATGACAGCCTCGAACTTGCCCGGCTCGGCCACCCAAGCGTGCTGGGTGTCATCGAAGAAGCTAAGAGCCTCCTTATCAATGGTAAATGTGACTTCCTTTGTTTCGCCCGGAGCCAGTTTCACCTTTTGGAAACCTTTCAGTTCCTTGACGGGACGAGGCAGAGAGGACTTCTTGTCACTGATGTACAGTTGGACAACTTCCTGCCCTTCGCGCGCTCCGGTATTCTTTACAGAAACCTTCACGGTCAGCGTACCGTCGGCCTGCATGGTCTTGCTGTCGGCCGTCGGCTTGCCATATTCGAAAGTGGTATAGCTCAAACCGTGGCCGAAGGGGAACAACGGTTTCACCTTCTTCTGCTTATCGGCCCAACGGTAGCCCACGAAGATGCTTTCATTATACTTGATGTCGATGATGTCCTTGCTCCGTTTGCCGGTATATTCGCCCAAGCTGTGGGCCGGGCAGTCCTCCAGCTTCACGGGGAAGGTGAACGGAAGCTTGCCGCTGGGATTGACATCACCCATGAGGATGGCGGCAAGGGAACTGCCGGCTTCGGAACCCAGATACCAGTCCTGCACGATGGCAGGCACCTCGTTCACCCACGGCATGGCAATGGCGTTGCCGGAGATGTTGACGACAATCAGATTCTTGTTCGCCTCGGCCAGTGCGGAGATAACGGCATCCTGACCGTAGGACAAGCCCAGACCCTTACGGTCGGAGTCCTCGCAGTCCTGGCCGTTGCTCTTGTTCAGGCCGCCGATGAAGATGACATAATCGGCATCCCGGGCCTCTTTCACGGCTTCAGCTATCAGCTCTTCGGGAGTACGGTCATCCTTCAGATTCTGTCCGGTCACCACCCCGTTGTATTCACCGCTTGCATCGCCCACGTAGCCACGGGCATAGACCACCTCGGCCTTGCCGGCCACACGCTGCTTGATGCCGTCCAACGGAGAGAGTTCGCGCTGTACCTTCAGGGAAGAACTACCACCGCCTACGGTCATCATCTTGATGGCATTCTCGCCCACTACAAGAATCTTTTTAGCCCGGTTCAGGTCTATCGGGAGCACATTGCCCTTGTTCTGCAACAGTACGATGCCCTCCTCACCGATGCGGCGGGCAGCCTCGTAATGTTCCGGAGAGAGCATGCTTCCCCACGGACGGTCGGGGTTCATCACCGTACGGAAGATAAGGCGCAGAATGCGGCGTACCTTGTCGTCCAGTTCCGTGGTACCTACCTTACCTTCGCGGATGAGGTTCAGATAGGGATTTGCCAGATAATAGTTATCGTATGCGTTGCTGGCACCGTTCGAGAGCCCGTTGGTCCAACTGCCAAATTCCATATCCAGCCCGTTGGTGATGGCTTGCCAGGTATCGTGCGTGCCGCCCCAGTCGGAAATGACTACGCCGTCGAATCCCCATTCGCCCTTCAATATATCGTTCAATGTGTATTGGTTGTGACAAAGATGTTGGCCTTTGTATAGGTTGTAGGCACCCATGATGCTCCACGCTCCGCCTTCCTGCACGGCCATCTTGAAAGCAGGCAGATAGATTTCATAAAGAGCACGGTCGTCCACGATGACGTTGGTGGTGTGGCGGTTCACTTCGTGGTTGTTCAAGGCGAAGTGTTTCACGCAGGCAGCCACGCCGTTCTGCTGCACGCCCCGGATATAGGGCGACACCATCTTTCCGGCCAGATAAGGGTCCTCACCCATATACTCGAAGTTGCGTCCGTTGAGCGGTGTGCGGTAGATATTGACACCGGGGCCCAGCAGGACGGACTTGTTGCGGTAGCGTGCCTCTTCACCGATGCTCTGTCCGTAAAGGAGAGACATTTCGGGGTTCCAGGTTGCCGCCAGACAGGTCAGGGCAGGGAAAGCCACGCAGGAGTCGTTGGTGCATCCGGCTTGTTCCCACTCGTCCCACAACACATCGGGACGTATGCCGTGGGGGCCGTCGTCCGTCCATACATCGGGAATGCCCAGACGGGGCACACCCGCACTGCTGAACTTGCTTTGCGCATGAGTCAACTTCACTTTCTCTTCCAGGGTCAGACGGCTCAAGGCGTCTTCCACTCTTTCTTCAATAGGTTTGCTTGCGTCCAGATAGACGGGCTTCTGCTGGGCCGAAAGAGGCAGCGCGACAGCGGCCAGAACCAAACCGAATAATACTTTTTTCATTGTTGTATAATTAAGTTGTTATATAAATAAGCAATCATAATCAGTCCGTACCATTGATAATCCCCAACATACAAGGGAATATGACTTAGCCCTACCTACATAGGAACTGAAGTCCTTACACCCGTATAGTGAGTACCCATAACATCCGGATGTTGTTGTCCAAAACATCCCCATGTTTTACCCCAAAACACCCGGATGTTTTATCCCAATACATCCCCATGTTTTGCCCTAAAACATCCGGATGTTTTGGATGCTCAGTCCTATGGTGTGTACAGCTCAGTCCCTACCTCTTTCATACTAAGTCCCGGCATCTCATCCTCTGGGACTTGATACGTACTGTTTGCAGCGAGGCAGCACCCGCTACTTCATTCCCAATGACCGGATATAACCCTCCTGAACCACACAATTCTTCAGTTTGCATGCCTCGATAAAGTCCATCATCGCCTTGCGGGACATGGCCTGCGCGGGACGTGCCTCACGGATTTCCTTGTACGTGGCACGCGGTGCTTCGGAGAAATACACGATGTTTGCCCAGTTCTCCGGCGGAGTGATGCCGACGAAAGAAGAACCGTCCATCTTCTTGTAGGGCCAGAAGGTATAGCCGATGTTGTTCTCGCGCATCGTCTGGCAGAAAGCGGCCTGCCATTCGTCCGTATTGTGGCCTATCTCACCCATGTACATGGGCAGGTTCACACTGTCGCGGAAGTTGATAATCGTCTGGATGGCAGCTTGGGTAGGTTCGCCTCCGTAACGGTGGCAAGTGTACATTATCTTGTCGTCGAACTTGGAGTCCTTGAAAGGCTTGAAATTACCGTTCCATTGCGCACCGCCCAGCAGAATGATGTGGTTGCTGTCCACCTCGCGGATGGCGGCTACACCTTTCTTATATACATCTTCCAGCTTGCCGTTGAGTTCCTCCATGTTCTCGAAGTAAGGGGCAATGGGCTCGTTGAAGAGTTCGTAACCGAGGATGACCGGTTCGTTCTTGTAGCGGTCGGCTATCCGGCGCCAGATGTCACAGTAGAGTTGCTGGCTGACTTCGCTGTCGAACAGCCAGGGATAGCCGTAGCTGTCGTCGATATTGTCGCCCGTCTGTCCGCCGGGAGCGTCGTGCATGTCGAGGATGAGGTACAAGTCCGATTCGCGGCACCACTCTACCAGGCTGTCCACGCGGGCAAATCCGTCCTGGGCGGCGGTCAGCCCCATATAGTCCTCATCGGTAAACAGCTTGTAGTGGAAAGGCAGGCGGATGGTGTTGGCACCCTGCTCCTTGATGAAGCGGATGTCCTCGCGCGTTACATAATTGTCCTTGAATGCTTTCCAGAAGTCGGCCGTAAAGTCCGGTCCCACCAACTGGCAGAACATCTCATTGATGAAACGGCCGGAATTGGTCTTGTTGAACTTGAACATGTATCCTTCCGGATTCAGCCAGTTGCCCAGGTTGGTACCCATGATGAAGAGTTTGGTACCGTCGGGCTTTATCAAGTCCTGACCCTGAATGGTTACGAATGCATCCGAAGTTACTTCTTTTGTCGCTTGTTTCTCACCGCATCCCGCAAGGCCCAAAGAGAGCAGGGCGATGGTAATGCTTGTCGCTAATAAATGTTTCATGGCAATAATTTTGGTTATAGTATTAGTTGCGATATTCGCTTTTGCTTCCCCAAAGTTAGGAAAGATAAGAACACCTCGTACCGGCGAATCGGGAATAGGTGGAAGAAGTGAAGAAGCATGAACAAACAAACAACTAATAATCAGAAATATAATCAGAAGAAGAGAAAGGCAGAAAGTGGATTCAAAAAGCCAGTTTGACGTATTGTCAGCGTATCTGCATCAGCCGTATTTCAAAGTCCTCGCGCGAAATGCGGGCCTTGTTCTTCACTTTGGCACGGTAATTATAGATGGTGTTTACGGAATAACGGAGGAATTCTGCAATCTGCGAACTGTCGTCGATGCCCAGACGAATCAAGGCGAAAATGCGGAGTTCCGTATTCAGCAACTCGCCTTTACGGAGCACGATGCGTTCTTCGGGCTGCAGCAAGTCATTGAATTCATCGACAAAATCGGGGAAAAGGTGCAGGAAGGCAGTATCAAAGTTATCATAGAGTTCCTTCAGTCCGGCGTCCAGCACCTCACGGGAACGCACCATCTTCAGCAGCTCTTCCATCTGCCCGGCAGAGATTTTCTTGTTGACCATCCGCCGGTAGGCATCCAGCCGGTTGATATAAACGGAGCAGAGATTCATGAAACGGCCCACATACTCCTCCTTGATGTTGTTCGAGAGTTGCAGTTGCTCGTTGGCATGCTCCAGCTTGTTCCGTGCGGCAGAGAGCCGCTGCATCTGCCGGTAGATGAAGCCCACTGCCACCACCAGCAGCACAATCAAAGCGCTGATGAGCCAGAGGTACAGCCGGAGCCGGCCGTTCTGCTTCTCGCGCATGGCCTGATAAGTGAGGTCTATCAGTGAAAGGATGCCGGCAGTCTGGAGGCTGCGGCTACGGGCGTTGTATCGGTTGGTCTCGTCCCACGAGAAACGGATGTAACGGTAGGCATGCTCCACATCCCCTTCCTCATAAAGAAGTTCCGCCAGGTTCCAGAGTGAGGCATGGTCTGTGATGCTCAGGCGAATATCGGTCAGTGCAGACAAAGCCAGATAGCGCTTCTCCTCCTCCCGGTTCCCGAGCCGGCGGTAGAGCAATGAGCGCTGATAGGTCACCAGCGCATATTCGGGAGTATCGGGCTTGGCATGTGCCAGACGCGTATCATTGATGCTCAAGGCTTCGTCCGGATGGCCTGCAGCGGCCTCCCGCATCTCTCTCCGTTCCAGATATAGGGGGGATGAAGGCAGAAGTACCTGCATCAGAGAGTCGTCATAATGGGTGGCCAAAGCCTGATAATGCTTCTTGAAAGAATCGTCCAGCGTATAGAAACTCAGTTCTGTGTAAAGCTTATGACAGGCATTGTAATAGTCCGGCAGCAAATGGGCGGGAAGGGAGGCTTTGTCCGTCTGCCTCAAGAGTTCGGCAGCCTCCTCGTACATGCCTGCCGAAGCCAGCAGGTGGGCAAGCTCCAGCCTTGTCTCGGATGCCGCATCCTGCCGGTCGTAGCGCTCTGCCCAATCCAGATTGACACGAAGATAATGGATGGCCGAATCGCAGACATATGCCTTGTACTCCTTATAGATTTCCCCATTCCATCGAAAAAAAGAGATATTGGCGGTATCGGTATCCAGCACTTGGCGCTTCAGCCGGGCAATGCGTCCTTCACGCACGGCGACATAGTGCCGGTGCGCCTCGATAGCCTCATCCAAAGAGGACGTCAGCGCAGTAAAAGAGGGCGTGCCGGCAGCAAAAACCATACTTTGCCATACCACGACGGCAAGAAAACAAAAAGTGAACAATCTCCTTTCCATGACCATAAAGTTCATGCAAATATAGCAAGAAATCCTGCAAAGCAGTAGCATCAGAAAGAATAGTTTCCTATATTTGCGTTCTAAACCCCCAAACAAATTATCTATCATGAAAAGCTTAACACCCCAACGGATTGCCGCGGTAGACGTATTCCGCGCACTCACCATGTTCCTCATGCTCTTTGTCAACGACATTCCCGGACTGAAAAACGTCCCCCACTGGCTGATGCATGCCAGGATAGACGAAGACATGATGGGATTCTCCGACACCATCTTCCCTGCTTTCCTTTTCTGCATGGGCATGTCCGTATCCTTTGCCATACAAAACCGGTACAAAAAGGGAGACAACACCCTGCAAGTCGTGACCCATATCTTCTGGCGGACAGTGGCACTGATTGCCATGGGACTGTTTTCACTGAACAGCGGAGGCATCGAAGGCGGCCTCTCGCACCCATGGTTCTCCATCCTGATGGTCATCGGTTTCTTCCTCACCTGGGGGGTATATCCCAAAGCGGTAGGAACGAAAAAGGTCCTTTTCACCGCAATGAAAACAGCAGGCGTGCTTCTGCTTGCCTTCCTCGTCATCTACAAGGACATGAACGGGAAACCGTTCCAGATAAGCTGGTGGGGCATCCTCGGACTTATCGGCTGGACGTATGCGGTATGTGCAGGCATCTATCTATTCACTCGGGAGAACCTGCGGAAGAATGCCATTGCCTGGTTCGTGGTCGTATTGCTTGCCGTAGTCAGCCATTCCGACTTGATACCGGGAGAGTACGGCAGCCGGATTGTCCTGCTTCCCTTTATCCCGAGCGACTGGACGCTGCATGCCCTTGGTATGTCCGGCGTACTGACCTCCCTGCTCATGCAGCGCTATGCCGACCGGGAACGGCCGGGACGGTTCATCGGCATGCTCTGTGCCCTCGGCATAGGAATGCTTGTCCTTGCCCTCGTCTCACACCCGTTCTGGATTATATCCAAAATACAAGCCACACCGACATGGCTGTTCTACTGCCTCGCCATGTTCTTCCCCTTGTTCGGCTTCTTCTACTGGCTGACGGACGTGAAAGGCAAGACCAATTGGTTCGATATCATCAAACCTGCAGGTACGGCAACGCTGACCTGCTATATTATTCCTTACATCTGGTATGCTGTCCAGCAACTGCTGCATCTGCACTATCCCGAAGCATTGGGAAGCGGCGTGCCGGGACTGATCAAGTCCCTCGTGTTCTCGCTTGTCATTGTCGGGCTGACCGGCTTGCTGGTGAAAGTAAAGATTAAACTGAAAGTATAATGTTGAAAGTCCAAACACCCAACGGTGAAGACAAGGTGCTGCTGCATTCGTGCTGCGCACCTTGCTCCTCTGCCATCATCGAGTGCATGCTGGAAAACGGCATACGCCCCACCGTATTCTACTGCAATCCCAACATCTATCCGCAGGCGGAATATGAGATAAGGAAAGAGGAGGCTATCCGCTTCGTAACCTCCAAAAACCTCGATTTCATCGACGCGGACTACGACTATGCACACTGGCTGCACACTATAAAAGGACTGGAAAACGAGCCGGAACGTGGCAGCCGATGCCTAAAGTGCTTCACACTGCGCCTGACAGAGACAGCCCGCTACGCCTCCGAGCATGGTTTCTCCGTATTCACCACTACCCTCGCCTCTTCGCGCTGGAAAAGCCTGGAGCAAATCAATGAAGCCGGACGCCGTGCCGCCGCGCTCTATCCGGATACCCTCTTCTGGGAACAGAATTGGCGGAAAGGCGGGCTCCAGGAGCGGCGCAACCAACTGCTGAAAGAGTATGACTTCTACAACCAGCAGTATTGCGGCTGTGAATTCAGCATGCAACGGTTGGAAAAGAACGAAACGATATAAAATCGGCCGGATTATGTACGATATCGTACTAAAACTAGGTACGTTTCCCGTAACTTTGTTTCATGTTAACAATAAGAACTAAAGAAAACATGAAGAAACTGACTTTTACATTATTCATCGCCCTAGCAGTGGCATGCCTCTTTTCAGTTCCCTGCAATGCCAAGGGAAAAGCAAAACACGTAGTTTTCATCGGTCTTGACGGCTGGGGTAGCTACAGTGTTCCCAAAGCAGACATCCCCCACATCAAGCAACTGATGGCAGACGGTTCTTATACATTAGAAAAACGGACTGTACTTCCCTCCTCCAGCGCCGTCAACTGGGCAAGCATGTTTATGGGGGCAGGTCCTGAATTGCACGGATATACGCAATGGGGCTCCAAGACTCCCGAGCTTCCGTCACGCGTACTGAACCAGCACGGCATATTTCCTACCATCTTCCAGCTGCTACGTGATGCCCGGCCGGAAGCGGAAATAGGCTGCCTGTATGAATGGGACGGTATCAAATACCTTGTAGACACTCTTGCCTTAAGCCACTATGCGCAAGCGCCCGACTACAACAAACATCCCGAAGCCTTATGCGGTATGGCAGAAAAGTATATCAAGGAGAAACAACCGACCCTTCTTGCCATTTGCTTTGACAACCCCGACCATGTAGGCCATCAAGCCGGACACAATACTCCTGAATATTACGCCAAACTGAAAGAACTCGACGGTTATGTGAGCCGCATCATCCAGGCCGTTACAGAGGCAGGCATGCTGAAAGAAACAATCTTCGTCGTTACTGCCGACCACGGAGGTATTGAAAAAGGACATGGCGGCAAGACCATGCAGGAAATGCAGACTCCCTTCATCATCTCCGGAAAGAACATTAAGAAAGAAGGCGAATTCCACGAAAGCATGATGCAGTATGACGTTGCCTCCACCATTGCCCACATCTTCGGGCTGAAACAGCCACAAGTATGGATAGGACGTCCTATGTTGCAGGTTTTCAAATAAAAAAAGCGGTCAGCGATAAATGAGCGTCGAAAGATAGTCCTCGGCAAACATCTCGTTCGCCACCTCTAACAGAGCTTCCGAAGTGAGCTGTTCAATGCGATGGAACACGGCTTCGGAAGTTTCGCATTTATTATAATGCAGGAAAGTCTTTCCCATACCCAGCGCATTGTTCTCATTATTATCCGAAGCTACACCGATTTGCCCGATAAGCTGCTTCTTGGCGGCCGCAAGCTGCGAGGAAGTCATCCGGACATCACGCAAGCGTTTCAATTCCTTATATACCAGGCGGGTGCAGTAGTCCAAATCTGCAGGGTCGCAACCGAAGTAGATGCAGAAAGTTCCCGTATCGGTATAGGAAGTCAAGTTGGATTCTACGTTATAGACCAGCCCACGACGTTCACGGAGAGAGACGTTCAAGCGGCTGTTCATGCCCGGGCCACCCAACAAATTATTCAACAACAGTAGCGGACGACGACGTTTGTCGAACAAATCATACGCCCTTGCCCCTATAATGACATGCGACTGATGAGTATCACGGCTCACCGTCCGGGAAAAAGACTCGACAAACGGCTGCAACTCACGAGACAACTCTTTCTTAGGACGGCATAAATGACCGAAATAACGCTCCGCCAGCCCCCTCACCCGATTGAAAGATGTCGAACCCATAAAAAAGAATACCATATTTTCAAGAGGAGAGAGATGGAAAACAGGCGGTCATTCCTTTGGCGGTATGCTTTCTGGCTGGTTTTT
>OHSS01000521.1_pt1 | contig 10207 bp, 7 predicted proteins | sample 1578781 | NCBI WGS metagenome assembly OHSS01 (sample SAMEA3879554, study PRJEB24766) | human gut metagenome | biome: human-associated habitat; feature: feces | place: USA | collected 1985/1987
CATCGACGCATCCTTCATATCGAGCACGTCGAGCAACTTATCGCTGTAAGCGTCGATCCAGTCGGTCACGGGAGCGACTCCGTACCCCACCGAAATTTCACCGCGCCCCAACTGGGCATGAGCCAGACCGGGCAGACCGAGCAACGCGACGGCCGCCATCAGAAACACTTTTTTCAACATAACTGTCACTGTCAGGATTATAGGATAATACAAAAATAATTTTTAATAAATAACCCGCCCTTTCGTCACGGCACAAAATTCCCGCCAAAATCAATGAGAAGGGAAGCGAACGACCGCTTCCCTTCTCAACATATATCGAATTCAAAAGTTTCGCCGGTACAATGTACCGCTTCCCTTTCAAAACATCCGACGGCAATTAACCGATCGCCTCCTCCTGGCCGACCTTTTTGAACAGATCGACATCCTCGACATCCGAATGCATCAAGTAATTGTAGGCTTCGGCGACTTTGCTTTCTGCCAGTTTACAATAGATCCGCGCGGAATCGATGTATTCGGCCGATTCTCCGGCCTGACGAGCCAACAGGTAAGTAATGATGATATGACCGACAGTTTCCACCAGACGGCGGGCATGGAAATCCTTGTAACCGCTGCGCTCCTTCTCGAGAGTTTCGACACGGGCGACCATCTCCTCGAACCTCACGCGCAGGTCGGTCAGTTTGCTCTTCACGGCGCACATTTCGGGGGCATAGTCCGCAGCCTCGTAGGTCTTGATCTGCTCCAGGAACGTACCTTTGGTCACGGCATTGATCGCCGCAACGACCTGCAGCTGGGAAGTACCTTCGTAGATATTCATAATGCGGGCATCGCGGTAGAGGCGCTCGCAGGGATAGTCCTTCATGAAGCCCGAGCCGCCGTGAATCTGTACCGCATCGTAAGCGAGCTGGTTGGCATACTCCGAAGCGAAGAGCTTTACCAGCGGCGTGAAACCGTCGGCCAGACGATTGTAGAACTTCATCTCCTGGCGCTCCTCCGGTTCGAGCGAACGCTCCTGCGCGATGTGGCCGTACTGCTTGTAAATCTCGACGAAACGGGTCGTTTCATAGAGCAGCGCACGGGCCCCCTGCAACTTTGCCTTCATATTGGAGAGCATCTCCGCAACGGCGGCGAACTGAATGATCGGCTTGCCGAACTGGGCACGCTCCTGCGCATACTTGAGCGCCTCGCGGTAAGCGGCCTCGCAAAGGCCCACCGACTGTGCGCCGATACCCAGACGGGCAGCGTTCATGAGCGACATCACGTATTTGATCAGACCCATCTTACGGTCACCGACCAGACGGGCCGGAGCGTTGGTGAAGACCAGCTCGCAGGTGGGCGAACCCTTGATACCGAGTTTGTTCTCGATACGGCGCACCTTGACGCCGCCGTCACGCTTGTCGTGCACGAGCATCGAAAGACCGCGTGCGTCCGAGGTTCCCTCTTCGGTGCGGGCCAGCACCAGCGAAATATGACCGTCGCCGTTGGTGATGAAGCGCTTCACGCCGTTCAGCAGCCAACGGCCGCTCTTCTCGTCGTAAGTGGCCTTGAGCATCACGGCACCCAAGTCCGAACCTGCATCCGGCTCGGTGAGATCCATCGCGCAGGTCTCGCCCGCAGAAACACGGGGCAGGAACATCCGCTTAAGCTCTTCCGAAGCGAATTCATTGAGCGTTTCGGCACAGTCCTGCAAACCCCAGATATTCTCGAAACCGGCATCGCCGCGCGCCACCATTTCGTTGGCGACGACGAAGCAGACCAGCGGGAAATTCAGGCCGTCGTACTCGTAAGGCAACGTCATGCCGCTCAAGCCGGCCTTGGTAATGGCTTCGATGTTGCGGGCCGTACCCTCGGCGTAAACGACATGATCGTTCTCGACTCTGGGACCTTCGTGATCGACGCCCTCGGCATTGGGGGCGATCACCTCGCCGCACACTTCGCCGGCGATCTCCAGCACGCGGCGGTAGTTGTCCATCGCGTCCTCAAAATTCTGCGGAGCAAGCTCGTGGTGGTCTTTCAGCGTATAGTTACGCTCTTTCAGCGCCACGATCTTGCGCATCAGCGGATGCTGAAGGTGGAACTGCAAATCCTTATTATCTAAAAAGAAATTAGCCATTACTTCGAGTTTTGTTTGTAATACTTAATCATTTTCGGAATCACCTCGTTCAGGTCGCCCGTGATCGCAAAGTCGGCGATCTTGTTGATCGGCGCATCGGGATCGGTGTTGATCGAGATGATCATCGACGACTGGTCCATACCGGCCGTATGCTGGATCTGGCCCGAAATACCGCACGCGATGTAGAGTTTGGGACGGATCGTAACGCCCGTCTGACCGATCTGGCGGGCATGCTCCGTGAAACCTGCGTCCACCGCAGCACGGCTCGCGCCGACTTCGCCGCCCAGCACCTCGGCCAGTTCGTGAATCAGCTTGAAATTCTCCTTCGAGCCTACGCCGTAACCACCGGCAACCACCACGCTCGCGCCTTTGATATTGATCTTGCGTTCTTCGATCTGGCGGTCGAGGATCTTGACCACCAGGTCGCTCTCTTTCAGGAACTTCTTCCAGTCGATCGGCTTCACCTCGCCGGCACCCGGCGTGGCTGCGTACTCCTTGCGCATCACGCCCTCGCGGACGGTCGCCATCTGGGGACGATGGTCGGGGTTCACGATCGTCGCAATGATGTTGCCGCCGAAGGCCGGGCGAATCTGGTACAACAGATTCTTATACTCCGTACCGGTCTTCGCGTCCTTATGGTCGCCGATCACCAGCTGCGTACAGTCGGCCGTCAGACCGCTGAACAGCGCCGACGATACGCGCGGGGCGAAATCGCGGCCGATGGAGGTCGCACCGAAAAGGGCGATCTGGGGCTTCTCCTGCTCGATCAGACCGCACATCACAGCCGTATGGGGCAACGTGCGGAACGGAGCGAACTCCTTGTCGTCGGCCGTCCACACGGTATCGGCGCCGTATTTGGCCAACTCCTTGGCGATATCGCCCAGATTATGACCCAGTACGACGGCTTCGAGCTTCACGCCGAGCGTCGTGGCCAGCTCGCGGCCTTTGGTCAGCAACTCCAGACTCACGTCCGCAGGTACTCCGTTTTCGAGTTCTATATATACAAATACATTATTCATATCTCGTTTCCTCCCTGATTAACCGAGCGTGTGGCTCGCGATAAGTTCAACCATCAATTCCTCGATCTGCTTGTCGTCGGCAGTCAGTTTCTTGGCTTCCTTGGCCTGGAACACCACATTCTCGATCTTCTTCACCTTCGTCGGGGAACCGGTCAGGCCCAACTGGTTATCGTCCGGATCGACATCGGCGGCACTCCACTCGAAAATCTGCAGGTAGGGCTTCGACGCGGCCATCTTGGCAGCTTCCGACGTCGGTTCCGCAGCGATTTCGGAGGCCGTCATGGCATTCTTGAACTTCATCACGCGGCGGGCGTTCTTCGGGCGGCACTCGGCAGCCGAAGCATTTACGGTCACCACGGCGGGAATCGGACATTCGACCACTTCGGTTCCGTGCTCCAAGCGACGTTTGATGACCAGCGACTTATCTTTGATCTCGAGAATCTCCTCGGCATAGGTCACCTGCGGCAGGCCCAGCTTCTCGGCCACCTGAGGTCCGACCTGCGCCGTATCGCCGTCGATGGCCTGACGGCCAGCGAAGATGATGTCGGGAGCGATCATTTTCAGCGCGCAAGACAGCGCGTACGACGTGGCGAGGGTGTCCGAACCGGCGAACTCGCGGCCCGAAAGCAGATAACCTCCGTCGGCCCCCCGGAAAATGGCGTCGCGGATAATATCGGCGGCACGCGGAGGACCCATGGTCAGGATATGTACCGTACTGCCTTCCGTTTCGTCCTTGAGAAACAGGGCAGCCTCGAGTGCATTCAAATCTTCGGGATTGAAGATTGCAGGCAGCGCAGCGCGGTTGACCGTCCCTTCGGGGGTCATGGCATCCTTACCCACGTTGCGGGTATCGGGAACCTGCTTTGCCAGGACAACAATTTTCAACTGTTTTTTCATTTGTACTATTTTAAATGAATAAATTTTACTCGTATCTGTATTTACCGCACGATCGTTTCATCGCGGTCGGGGCCTACCGAAATAATCCGCACGGGCACGCCCGTTTCCCGCTCGATGAACTCCACATAAGCCTTGAATTCGGCAGGGAAATCCTCGTAGCGGCGGAATTTGCGAAGATCGCATTTCCACCCCTTGAACTCTTTATAAACAGGCGCGATCGGAGCATCTACCGCATAAGGGAAACGGTCCGTACGCTCGCCGCCGATCTCGTAGGCCGTAGCCACGCGGATCGTGTCGAAATCGTTCATCACGTCGCTCTTCATCATAATCAACTGCGTCACCCCGTCGATCATAATGGCGTACTTGAGCGCCACCATATCCAGCCAGCCGCAACGGCGTTCGCGCCCCGTAACGGCTCCGTATTCATGCCCTAGATCCCGCAGACGGGCGCCCGTTTCATCGAACAGCTCGGTCGGGAACGGCCCGGCCCCCACGCGGGTACAATAAGCCTTGAAGATACCGAACACCTCGCCGATACGCGACGGGGCGATGCCGAGACCCGTGCAGGCACCGGCACAAACCGTATTGGAGGAGGTGACGAAAGGATAGGAGCCGAAATCGATGTCCAGCAGCGTACCCTGGGCCCCTTCGGCCAGGACGGGCTGCCCTTCGGCGAGCAGCCGGTTGATTTCGTATTCACTGTCGATCAACCGGAACTCCTTGAGATACTCGACCGCATCGAACCACTGGCGCTCGAGTTCCGCGATATCGTAAACATATCCCAGACTGCGGAGCGTCGCCTCGTGACGGGCTTTCACCCGGTCGTAAACGGCCCGGAATTCAGGACCCAGCACGTCGCCGACACGCATACCCGTACGGCTTACCTTGTCCGTATAGGTCGGGCCGATCCCCTTGCCGGTCGTACCGATACGGGCGCTGCCTTTGGCCGCCTCCTGCGCGGCGTCGAGCATCCGGTGAGTCGGCAGGATCAGGTGGGCCTTCTTGGAAATTTGCAAACGCCCCTTCAGGTCGTGGCCGCTCTTGGCCAGCGCCGTAGCCTCCTCGCGGAAAAGAATCGGGTCGAGGACCACCCCGTTGCCGATGATGTTGGTTTTACCGCCCTGAAATATGCCCGAAGGAATCGAGCGCAGGACGTACTTTTCGCCGTTGAATTCCAGCGTATGGCCCGCATTGGGACCGCCTTGAAAACGCGCAACCGCCTGATAACGGGGAGTCAGCACATCGACAACCTTGCCTTTGCCCTCATCGCCCCACTGCAGGCCGAGTATGACGTCAACTTTATTCATGATCTTTTTGAAAAATTTAATCGCAAAAAAACGATTTTGCCTTCAAAGGTACTAATTTTTCGTTAAAAACCCCTTCGGGGCTGTCGAAATCTCAAAATTCCGACACAAAAAACAAGTGTCCCCTTCGAAGACACTTGCTTATGGTTTAACCGTCAGAATATTCCGAGCTACAAATCCTCCACTTTCGTACCGCCGTCCACGTTCAGGTTCAGGATACGCTGTCCCGCCCGTTTGTAGAGCACCGAAAGGCTCTCGTTAGGGACCGTATCGACACGGATCATGTCCGTAGCACAATGGCTGATGTCGAGCGATGCGAAGCGGTTGCCGCCACACCAGAGATTCTCCAAAGCCGCATTGGTAGCCAAATTGATATAAGTCAGGTCGTTATTGCTGCAATCGAGCCGGTTTAGAAAGCGCAATCCTTTGATGTCAAGACTGATAAGCGCATTTCCGCTGCAATTCAGCTGCTCCATGAAAATACATTTGCGCACGTCGAGCGCGACGATCTCGTTGCCACTGCAATCGAGCTTGCGCAGAGCCGTGAATTCCTCAATCCCCGCCAGCGTCTTGACCCCGAGCGACGAACAGTCCATATCCCAGACCCGCTGGGCCTCATAACGGGAAATACGACCGTCGCCGTTCAGATCCCAATGCTCCAAACAGTATGCTTCGAAGGCCGGATCCGCAAACCGAAGATAAACGTACCGGTTATCTTCATCGCGCGAATCCTCTCCCAGCCCGCAGGAGTGCAGCGGCAGGAAGAGAGTCGCAAGCAGAACTCCAAAACCTATTTTTCGGATGAAAGGATTCATTTTCAGCGATCGTTTTCCATATCGGGTCGTCCGGAAACATTCGGCTCGGCCGGAGGAGCGGAAAGATCGACCTTTCCGCCGTCTTTCGCACCCGCCAGGGTGGAACCGCGCTCGTCAGAACCGAATGTCATCCAGGCTCCGAACACACCGGACCTCGAATAAATTCGGTCCGCCCCACCTTTCGAAAAATGTCCGAATATCCCCGATAATAATATTATTGATGAATGGGAAAACAATTTCCGTTCCGAAAACTACATGTCGTCCCGGTCCTCGTCGTCGCCCGAATTGTCGTCGTCCTGCAAATCGTCGGCGCCTTTGATATCGTCGTCGTAATAGTCCTTATCTTCGTCATCGTCCGCACGGTCGTCGATCTTCACGTCAATCTTCACCAGATAATTGATCTCGTCCGTTTCGAAAGGCACAGCGTAAAAAAACTCTCCGTTAGGTTTGTCGATGCGCATCATCGCCTCGGAGAATCCGAGGGGATATTTTTGCTTTATTGCCTCCTGAAGTTCCGAAGGCAGATTACGGAAGCTGGCGACAAGGCGTTTTTTCGGTGTTGTAGAGTTTGCCATATTTCGATGTTCGTTTTCAATAGTCGTTTCGTTCGGCAGAGCGGGTTCCTCCGCTCCGTTCCCACTTGTCGAAAATGCGGAATTTTCTTTGTCATATCCAAGCCCGGCAGGATTCCGTACCTGCCGTCGCCGGTCGATCGTGTGGAGTTTCATCCGTCGTTTTCCTGCGTCCGGCGAAGCCCGAAAAAGGGCGTCGCCGTCTCCGCGAACCGGAAACGTCTGAAAATTTTGTGCAAGTATAAACAAAATTTGGCGATCGGAATCAAGGTCGAATTTTTTTTTGCATTTTTTTTATTTTTTGCGGTCTTTCCGCACAAATTATGTACTTTTACGTACGGAATAACAAAGGTATGATACGCGAAAAAATAGAAGAATTACGTCGCACACTCGACTACCACAACCATAAATACTACGTCGAAAACAGTCCGGAAATATCCGATCGGGAATTCGACGTCCTGATGCGCGAACTGCAGGAGCTGGAGGCGGCACATCCGGAATACGCCGACCCGAACTCCCCGACGGCCCGCGTCGGCAGCGATCTCACAACCGAATTCCAAAGCGTCGAACATCGCTTTCCGATGCTTTCGCTGGGCAATACCTATTCGCTCGACGAGCTGCACGAATTCATCGGACGCATCGAGAAAGAGCTCGGACAGACGGAGTTCGTCTGCGAGCTCAAATTCGACGGCACGGCCATCTCGCTCACCTACGAACACGGAGCTTTGCTCCGTGCCGTGACGCGGGGCGACGGCACACGGGGCGATGACGTAACGGCCAATATCCGCACGATTCGCACCATTCCGCTGCACCTGCAAGGGGGCGACTACCCCGATTTCTTCGAAATACGGGGCGAAGTGCTGATGCCCTATGCCTCGTTCGACCGCCTCAACCGCGAACGCGAGGAGAACGGCGAACCGCTGCTGGCCAATCCGCGCAATGCCGCAGCGGGCACGCTCAAGCAGCAATCCTCGGCCGTAGTCGCCCAGCGGGGGCTGGACTGCACGCTCTACCAACTGGCTGGCGACGACCTGCCCTGCACGACCCATTGGGAGTGTATGCGGAAAGCCAGCGAATGGGGATTCAACGTATCGGACAAGATGCGGATCTGCCGCAGCCAGGCGGAGATCGACGACTACATCGCCTTCTGGGACGAAGAGCGCAGGAAACTGCCGTTCGCTACGGACGGCGTGGTCATCAAGGTCAATAGTTACACCCTGCGGCGCGAGCTGGGCTTCACGGCCAAGGCGCCCCGATGGGCCGTGGCTTTCAAGTTCAAGGCCGAACAAGCGCTCACGCGGCTCGAAAGCGTCGATTTCCAAGTGGGACGCACCGGAGCCATCACCCCCGTCGCCAACCTCGATCCGGTGCAGTTGGCCGGAACGACCGTCAAGCGGGCCACGCTGCACAACGCCGAACAGATCGCCCTGCTGGACATTCGCGTAGGCGATATGGTATATGTCGAAAAAGGCGGCGAGATCATCCCCAAGATCACGGGCGTCGATCTTGCGGCCCGTCCGGCGGACAGCCGTCCCTTCCAGTACATCACCCGCTGTCCGGAATGCGGCACTCCGCTGGTGAAATACGAGGGCGAAAGCAAGCACTACTGTCCCAATCAGAGCCACTGCCGGCCTCAGATACTGGGCCGCATCATCCACTTTATCCGCCGCAAGGCGATGGACATCGAGGGATTGGGCGAAGAGACCGTCGAACTGCTCTTCGAAAACGGACTGCTGCACGACATCGCCGACCTGTACGACCTGCGGGCCGAACAGCTCGCCTGTCTGCCCCGGCTGGGCGAAAAATCAGCCGAGAACATCATCCGGAGCATCCGGGGCTCGGTCGAGGTTCCTTTTCAGCGGGTATTGTTCGCCCTGGGCATCCGATTCGTCGGGGAAACCACGGCCAAATACCTGGCGGCACACTTCCGCACGTTGGATGCCGTGATGCACGCCACGCGCGAAGAGTTGATCGAAGCCGACGAGGTGGGCGGCAAGATCGCCGATGCCATCATCGACTACTTCGCCGACGCGGAGAACCTGCGGATCATCGAGCGGCTGCGCAAAGCGGGGCTGCAAACCGAAGCCGCGCACAAAGCCCTCGAATCGGAAAGTCTGGCGGGCAAAAATTTCGTCATCACGGGCAGATTCTCCGGTCACAGCCGCGACGAACTGAAGGAACTGATCGGCCAACGTCGATTTTTTGGTCGCAGGAGAAAAGATCGGACCGGCGAAACTCCAAAAGGCGACCAAACTGGGCGTACGTCTCATCTCCGAAGAGGAACTGCTGGCGATGATCGCTTCCGGCGGAACGCTGCCCGTGACAGAGAACGCTTCGGACGGGAACACGTCTGCGGCACCCCCGTCGGCTCAGGAAACGACCGACAAAACCGACGGCGGCAACACGGAACAGGGGTCGCTGTTTTAGGCGGGAAACGGCACTCCCCGGGCCGAGAAAACGCACAATATTATTTCGGGCGCATGCCCTGACACCGAAAATAATGATGTAAAAAATCAGAATAATACGAACGAACTCCTTTCTCGCTCCTACGCTCGCCAGGCTCCGGCCGGGCAGTTTCCGACTCCTTCCGAAAAGGAAATTCAAAGGAAACGGGATGCAAATACGCAGACAGCGGCCACGAACGGCCGCGAACGGATTCGAAAAACAGGACGAAGCCTCGGAAGCGTTCAAGGATATAATTATCAAATATAACATTATCAACGATATGACACGACACAAACTCAGCGGCGCCGGCGCAGCCATCCCCACCCCTTTCACACCCGACGGACGGGTGGATTATCCGGCTTTGGCCCGCACGATCGACTACATCATCGACGGCGGTGTGGATTTCATCGTCGCACTCGGCACGACGGCAGAAACCCCGACCCTCTACCTGCACGAACGGGCCGTGGTCGCCATGTTCATCAAAAACCACATCGCAGGGCGCGTGCCGCTGGTGATCGGCGTAGGCGGCAACTCGACCTCGGAAGTGCTCGACCAGTTGCGCGAATTCGACCTGCGGGGGGCGGATGCGATCCTGAGCGTCACACCCTACTACAACAAACCGTCGCAGGAGGGGTTGTACCAGCACTTCAAAACCGTATCGGAACATTCGCCCCTGCCGATCATTCTCTACAACGTTCCCGGCCGTACGGGGGTCAATATGACCGCAGCGACCACGATCCGCATTGCGGGCGACTTCCCGAATGTCATCGGCATCAAGGAGGCTTCGGGCAAGATCGACCAGATTCAGGAGATACTCGACTGGCGGAGCAGGGATTTTCTGGTGCTCTCGGGAGATGACGCCCTGACGCTCGACCTGATGAGCCGGGGCGCCGACGGCGTGATCTCGGTAGCGGTCAATGCCTTCCCGCGCAAGATGATGACTTGCATCGACCTGGCAAAGAAGGGCGACTTCGAAGGAGCACACAAGGCTTACGAATGTCTGGAGGAGGCCGTGACCGCCCTCTTCGCCGAAGGCAACCCGACG
>OHSS01000530.1_pt1 | contig 10121 bp, 7 predicted proteins | sample 1578781 | NCBI WGS metagenome assembly OHSS01 (sample SAMEA3879554, study PRJEB24766) | human gut metagenome | biome: human-associated habitat; feature: feces | place: USA | collected 1985/1987
TCAGAAATCTGTTAAATGACGAGGTCATCAAATCGTTCACCGAGCTTGCCGATGAACAAAAGAGCGAAAAAGAAGAGGTTTACTTGTATGCCGATTTTCTCTCGAAGCTGTTTGCGGAAACCGATAATTTTTCAAAATATATTTTAAACGCCGTTCTTGAGGACGAGAACGCTTACATATTAAAGTACGGTCACAAAAAGCTCGGCAGCCATTATGACGAGGCTCTGAATATGGAGCTTGACACGCTTAACGAATTGGCAGCCGTGCGGTCGGACGATGTTAAAAAGAGCCTGCGCCTCGAAAATGAGTCTCTCCCCGGCTGGACTACCGAAAAAGCCGATATAAAAAGCATTTATCTCTCAAGAATAAAAAACATATCCAAAACCGGATACGGCATATGGGCAAAATACCACGTCTTTATCATTAAAAACGGTGATATTGTGCCTGTTAAATACCCCGACACGCAAAAACTTTCGGATTTTTCCGGTTACGAGCGCGAGCGCAACGAGGTAATTGATAACACAAAGGCTCTTTTAAAGGGAGAACCGTGCAATAATGTTCTTTTATACGGCGACGCCGGAAGCGGTAAGAGCAGTACCGTAAAAGCAATAGCGAACGAATTTAAGGATGACGGTTTGAGACTTATCGAGGTTAAGAAAAATCAGCTCTATTCCCTGCCGGACATAATCGGGCAATCCGCTTAAATTCATAATATTTATAGATGATTTGAGCTTCACCAAAAACGATGAGGACTTCGGTGCACTGAAGGCTATTTTGGAGGGCAGCGTAAACGGCAGGGCCAAAAACATAGCGATATACGCAACATCAAACCGCCGTCATCTCGTCAAAGAGAGCTTTGCCGACCGCGACGGAGACGATGTTCATATTCAGGATACGATGCAGGAGCTTACAAGCCTTTCGGCAAGATTCGGCTTGCAAATCACGTTTTCAAGACCGGACAAAAATCTGTATTCGGGCATTGTTGTTGAACTTGCAAAAAAATACGGCATAAATATGCCGGAGGACAAGCTTATAATGAAAGCGGAGGCTCACGCTTTGAGAGCCGGCGGCAGAAGCCCGAGGACCGCAAGGCAATTTATAGAATATCTCGCATACAAGCAGGATGCGGAAAAGGAATAAGCTGTTATTAATTTGTTTGTATAAATTCAGTATAAAAAGATTGGAGAAGAAAATGGAGATCAAAAAAAGATACGATTGGGAAAACCCCGCCGTTATCAAGAGAAACAAAGAGGACGGCCACGTTATCGCTTTTTCTTATGATAATGCGCCCGACGCCGCGGAAAGAAAAGAGTCGCCTTACAAGGTAACTCTTAACGGAAAATGGAAATTCCATTGGCAGATGGGCATAGACAACTGTCCGCCTGATTTTTATGAGCCGAGCTTTGATGATTCGGATTGGCGATACATAACCGTTCCGTCGGTTTGGCAAACGGAGGGTACGGGCAGTGCTCCGTATTACTATGCAAGTACCTTCCCGAGGGCTATCAGCCGTCAAAAGAGCAAAATCCCCTGCATTGACCACAATATGCAGGAAATCGGTCTTTACAGACGCGCCTTTACCCTACCCGAAAACTTCGACGGAAAAGAAATATTTTTACACTTCGGCGCAGCCAAATCCGCAATCGAGGTATATATAAACGGAAGCTTTGTAGGTTATTCTCAAGGCTCCATGACTCCACACGAATTTGACATCACAAAATATGTTAAGAACGGAATCAACGAGGTAGCCGTAAAATGTTACCGTTACAGCGACGCTCAGTACATAGAGGATCAGGATATGTGGCTTCTCTGCGGTCTTTACAGAGAGGTATATATCTTCGCCGAGCCCAAGACCTGTCTTCGCGACTTCTTTATAACAACCGACCTTGATAAGGATTACAAGGACAGCGATACGAAGCTTGAAGCCAAAATCATAAATTACGAAGGCGAAGACAAAGCTTCAAAGCTCAGTGCTTATATTGAAAAAGACGGCAAAAAGCAAAAGCTGGGTTCGGAGGAATTCACGATTGCCGGAAAAGACAGCAAAACAATAAACCTTGAAGCGGTAATAAAAAACCCGCTCAAATGGAGTGCCGAAACTCCGGAACTCTACACTCTTGTTATCGAGCTTAAAACCGGTAAAACAACAACATACAAGTCAATCCGTTTCGGTTTCAAAAAGGTTGAGATAGTCGGAGAAAAAATCCTCTTTAACGGTCAGCCTTTGATGATTCGCGGTGTAAACCGTCATGATTTCGACCCGGATCACGGTTGGGCGGTTCCGAAGGAGAGATATTATCAGGATCTCGACATAATGAAACGCTGCAACATAAATTCTATCCGCACTTCTCACTATCCTGATGATCCGTTCTTCTATGAGCTTTGCGACGAATACGGTTTCTATGTTATGGACGAGTGCGATATGGAAAGTCACGGCGTCCGCAGAAAGGGCGTTCCCGGAAGCAATCCCGTATGGACTAATGCGGTTGTGGACAAAATGCAGAGAATGGTACTTCGCGACAGAAACCACGCCTGCGTATTTATGTGGTCACTCGGCAATGAGGCCGGCGACGGCACAAACTTCGCTAAGATGAAGGAAGCCGCTTTGGAGCTTGACAAAACGAGGCAGTTCCACTATGAGGGCGATTTTGACCTGACAAAGAGCGACGTTATATCGAGAATGTATCCCCTCCCCGACATTATGGAAAAGCTCGGCAATCGCGAGCCAATCACCATAAGCCTTTACGATAACGTTGCAAACCAGCTCGCCGCAGATTCAAAGCCCATTCCGAAAGAGGCTTACACGAAGCCCGTAATACTATGCGAATATGCGCACGCAATGGAAAACAGCCTCGGCAACTTCCAGGAATATATGGATGACTTCGAAAAATACGATAATATGTGCGGCGGATTTATTTGGGACTTCGTAGACCAGGCTCTTCGCTACAAGGCTCCCGACGGAGATCATTGGCTTTACGGTACGGACTTTGAAAAATCAGAGCCGCGCAGACCATTCCAGCTTCCCAACACGACCGCTATGACAGGCAGTAACACATACTTCTGTGCAAACGGTATAATTGCCGCCGACAGAAAAGTTCACCCGTCGGCATATGAGGTCAAAAAGGTTTACGCCGAAATGAAGGTTATTGAAAAAGACCTTGAAAAGAAAGAATTTACCGTTAAAAATAAGCACTTATTCACCGACCTTTCGGAATTTGATCTTAAATGGACCGTAACCGCAAACGGCAAAGAGATTGAATCGGGTATTATTGACAATCTTTCGGTTCCCCCACTCTCTTCAAAGGACATCACGGTGCCGTTCTCTTCCGATAATCTTCCGAACGCCGAGTGCATTATCACATTCTCATTCCTTCGCAAAAACAAGGAGCGTTATTGCGAAAAGGGCTATGAACAGTCGTTTGACCAGATAATTCTAAAGAAGATGCCCGAAGCTCTTCCCGATAATTCAAAGGGTAAACTTCAATGCGTTCAGATAGGCACAACAGCTACAATTCAGGGTGAAAACTTCACGGTAAAGGTTACCGACGGCAAAATAGTTTCGCTGCGCTTTGACGGCAAGGAATATTTAAAAACACCCTTGAAGCCGAATTACTTCCGCGCGCTTATCGACAACGACTTTTCACTTACAAACTTTGTTCCCTTCCTTATTCCGCTTCATCCGTATTACACATGGAGAACCGCAACCGATACGGCACAGGGCACAATAACGGCCATAGATGAGGGCGCAAACGGTGAGACTGGGCAGTATTCTCATTCTCGGGCGTTAAATCAAAATATATTATCTATCCCGACGGCAAAATCGAGGTCAACCACGAGGGTACTCCCAAGGCCTTTACACTTCTGAGATTCGGTACGCAGATGGGGCTTATACCCGAACTCAACTACGTAAAGTGGTACGGCAGAGGTCCACAGGAAACATATATCGACCGTAAAACCGGCGGCAAAATAGCTATTCACGAGATGAGCGTTGACGACCTTGAGCACCACTATATGCGTCCGCAGGAAAACGGCAACAGAGTTGACATCCGTTATGTCGAAATAACCGACAAGGACGGCAAGGGCCTTAAATTTACCGCTCCGTACAACACTCCGCTCGCATTCAGCGCCTGGCATTACACGCAGAATGAGCTTGAGAAAGCCACGCATATTCATGAGTTAAAGCACAAGGATATTACGACGTTTAACTTTGATTTAACTCAGCTCGGCGTAGGCGGAGATATGCCCGGTGACGCACACGTGCGTGAGCCGTATATACTCCATCCAAACAAGAAATATGCTTATTCATTTACCATAGAGAGCATAAAGAAATAATACGGTTTAATGATATTTACCGGAGTCGCAAAAAAACTCCGGTATTTTTTTGTTTTGCCATAGCATAGTCACATATAAAAACAAAAAAATAAATCAGACTTGACAACATACCCCTCACGGGTATATACTCAAGATACCCCCTAAGGGTATAAAAACGAGGTGTGGTTCATGGAAAAAGAAAAGTGCTGTCACTGCTCACAGCGAAAAAAAGAGCGTTCCACCGAGGAATATAAAAAGCTTATACACAGGCTTAACCGAATCGAGGGGCAAATCCGCGGAATAAAGGGCATGGTGGAAAACAACGCTTACTGCCCGGATATACTCATACAATCCGCCGCCGTAAACGCCGCGATAAATGCTTTTAATAAAGAACTGCTTGCAAATCACATCAGAACATGCGTTGCCGACGATATAAGGAACGGCAAAGACGAAGTGATTGACGAGCTTGTGGTTACACTTCAAAAGCTTATGAAATAAAGAAAGAACGGTATAATATAATGAACGTTGTTTTAATAATAATTCTCATAGCAGTTGTGGTATTGGCGGCGGTTTCCGGCGCGAAACACTTTAAAGGTCAGGGCGGCTGTTGCGGTGGCGGCGGAGAATTAAGACCCGAGCGCAAAAAGCTCGACGGCCCCGTAACGGAAGAAAAGATAATTTCGATAGACGGAATGAGTTGCGAAAACTGCCGGAATCACGTTGAGCGAGCTATAAACAAAATAGACGGAGCTTCGGCGAGAGTAAATCTTCGCAAAAAAGAAGCGGTTGTTTCGCTCGACGGAGAAATTGACGACGAAACGCTCAAAAACGCTGTTGAATCGGCAGGCTACAAGGCTGTTTCCGTAAAGACACGGGAGGTAAAAAAATAATGACACAGTATAACGTCACCGGTATGAGCTGTGCGGCGTGTTCTGCGAGAGTTGAAAAAGCGGTATCAAAAGTGCCCGGCGTAACGTCGTGTTCCGTCAGTTTACTCACCAACTCCATGGGCGTTGAAGGGACGGCATCGGACAAAGCTATAATATCCGCAGTACAAAAAGCCGGCTACGGAGCATCTAAGAAAGGCGGAAGTAAAGCCGCCGAGAGTGCCGATGAATCCGCACTCCGCGACACAGAAACACCAAAGCTCAAAAAGCGTCTGTTTTGGTCAGTCGGATTTCTTATAATACTGATGTATTTTTCGATGGGTCATATGATGTGGGGATGGCCCCTCCCCTCTTTTTATAACAGCAATCACGTTGCAATGGGACTTACTCAGCTTTTGCTTACCGTTATAATTATGGTAATAAACCAAAAGTTCTTTATCAGCGGTTTTAAAAGTCTGTGGCACAGAGCCCCGAATATGGATACCCTCGTAGCCCTCGGTTCAACTGCCGCATTCGTATACAGCACTTACGCTCTCTTTATGATGACAGACGCTCAGACACGCGGCGATATGCAGGCTGTAAACACCTATATGATGGACTTTTATTTTGAGTCCGCCGCTATGATTCTCACACTTATAACCGTGGGCAAGACCCTTGAGGCGCGCTCAAAGGGCAAAACGACCGACGCATTAAAGAGTCTTATGAAGCTCGCACCAAAAAGCGCGGTAATTTTAAAAGACGGCGAAGAAAAGACCGTGCCTATTGACACGGTACAAAAAGACGATATATTCTTAGTACGCCCCGGCGAGAGTATACCGGCAGACGGTGTGATAATCGAGGGTGAAAGTGCCGTAGACGAATCGGCGCTTACCGGTGAGAGCATTCCCGTAGACAAAGCCGCAGGAGACAAGGTTTCGGCGGCAACCGTCAATCGGTCGGGATTTTTGAAATGTCGTGCCATACACGTAGGTGAGGATACAACCCTATCGCAAATCATTAAAATGGTCAGCGACGCCGCAGCCACAAAGGCCCCGATAGCAAAAATCGCGGATAAGGTTTCGGGTATATTCGTCCCGGCTGTAATAATTATCGCGGTAATCACAACCGTAATATGGCTTCTGCTCGGTCACGGCGTAGGTTATGCGCTTGCACGCGGAATTTCGGTTCTCGTAATATCATGCCCATGCGCCTTAGGTCTTGCGACTCCGGTTGCGATAATGGTGGGCAGCGGTCTCGGCGCAAAGAACGGTATTCTTTTCAAAACAGCGGCGTCTCTTGAGGAAACAGGCAGAATACAGATTGTGGCACTCGACAAGACCGGCACAATAACAAAGGGCGAGCCGAGAGTTACGGACGTTATCCCAAACGGTGAAACAACAGAAAATGAACTTCTTAAAGCTGCGGTGTCTCTTGAAAAAAAGAGTGAGCATCCGCTTGCAAAGGCTGTAATATCATATGCGGAGAGCAAAAGTATCATCTGCGACGACGTATCTGTCTTTAAAGCTTTGCCCGGAAACGGCCTCAGCGGCACCGTAAACGGAAAGAATATATTCGCAGGTAATCTCAATTTCATAAAAACAAAGGCCGAAATATCGCCCGACATCAAGGAAATTGCCGAAAGGCTGTCAGGCGATGGTAAAACTCCCCTCTTCTTCGCTCTGGATGGGAAGCTTCTCGGCATTATAGCCGTGGCGGACGTCATTAAAGACGACAGCCCTAAAGCCGTTAAAGAGCTCAGGAATATGGGAATACGCGTTGTGATGCTCACGGGCGACAACGAACGTACCGCAAACGCAATAGGTAAATCAGCCGGTGTTGACGAAGTAATCGCAGGGGTTTTACCGAGCGGTAAAGAAGAGGCAATCAAAAAGCTTAAAAAGCTCGGCAAGGTGGCAATGGTCGGCGACGGAATAAACGACGCACCCGCCCTTACAAGAGCCGACATAGGCTTAGCCATAGGTGCAGGCACAGATGTTGCCATAGATGCAGCCGACGTCGCTCTGATGAAGAGTCGTCTTTCCGATGTACCCGCAGCCATAAGGCTCAGCAGAGCGACGCTTAGAAATATACACGAAAACCTGTTTTGGGCGTTCTTCTACAACACGATAGGTATTCCGATAGCCGCCGGCGTATTTATCCCTCTCGGTCTTACGCTGAACCCCATGCTCGGAGCTGCGGCAATGAGCCTTTCAAGCTTCTGCGTTGTAACCAATGCCCTGAGACTTAATCTGTTTAAGCTTCGTGACGCAAGCCACGACCATAAAATAAAAAAGCATTTAAAAAATGTAACGGAGGAATCAAAAGCTATGGAAAAGACAATTAAAATCGAAGGTATGATGTGCGGACATTGTGAAGCTGCAGTCAAGAAAGCTCTTGAAGAATTACCCGAGGTTGAGTCAGCCGAAGTAAGCCATGTAAGCGGTACCGCAAAGGTTACTCTTAAAGGTGAAATCAACAATGACGTTCTCAAGAAAGCCGTTGAGGACAAGGATTACAAGGTTATCGGAATAGAATAATCATGTAACAAAAAAAAGGACCGTGAAGTCATAAGACCTCACGGTTCTTTTTTGCAATTCTGCAAAATTATCTCTTAATGTCGTCCCAAGCAACACCGTTTATGTGGAACAGCTCGTCAAAGTCGTAACGGTTGTTCTCGTCTTTTCTGTGGTTCGGATACCAAACCTGAGCAAAGAACGGGTTTGTCTTAGCGATAGCATCATAATCCCAAGCCTTATGCGGGATATAGCACTCGGGGCACCAATGTCCGCCGAGAAGTATAAGAGCGGGGCTTGCTTCGAATTCTGCGCCGCAGTGGCCGCATTTCCATTTAAGCTTAGTAGCCATATCACCCTTAGTCATTGTCTCGGAGAGGCTCGCCGCCGCGGAACTTAGCAGCCTGCTTCATATCCTCAATGTCAAGCTCTGCTTCGGGCTTTGTCTCATCATAACCGTGGTCAAGCTTAAACTGCTCAGCCGCGCTGTTATCCTTATCGAACTTGATGATGTCGAAATCTTCCCACTTTGACGGGATCTTCTTCCACTCGTCCATGCCGCCGAAGTAGATGTCAAGACGCTGCTTGTTGTTCTTTTCAACCCAGTCAAGAGTACCGAAGTCCGGAGTCTTGGCAATCTTCTTCATAAAGGGCTTCGCGCAAGCTGCAACGAGGTTCTTCGGAAGATATCTCGGAATTTTAAAGTAGAATTCAACCTGATCTGCAAGACGGTTGAAGTAATCCTTAACGGGGAGGTTCTCACGGAAGTGAAGGAAGTTTTCAAGCTTATCGCCGTCTGCATAGAACTGACCGTGGAAGTTCTTCGTTGTAAACCAGTTGGGGTCAAAGAGCTTTTCGGGGCCTGCAAGACCGAGAGTACCGAGAAGAAGGCACTCAAACTCATAGTTTGAAATTCTGTATTCCTTACCTGAACCTATATTGTAGAAGTGATTCCAGAAATCGGAACCGAGGTTGCCCTTTGCATCTTCATCGCAGAGGTTGGCAAGCAAACGACCCGAATCCTCAACGGTGCACCACTCAAGAACGCCGTTGATCGGAACGTGGAACATAATAGGATCCATATTTTTAAGAATGTTGGGATAAAGTATGCCCGACTGACGCATAACAACCCAATTCTTAATACCGCTCTCAACGAATACACGCTCTGCTATGCACTTAGAAACAGCATAATGGTCATATACCGAAACCTTGAGCGGATCGCCGCAACGTCCCCAATGGATAGGATAGTTACGACCGCCTGTTTCGGCAACGGTGCCTATGTAGCAGACCTTAACTGCGTCGGGATCCGGCTGAGCAAGAACTGCCTTGCAGATATTCTGAGCAGCACCTATATTTGTTTTCTGTGTTCTGTACGGTTTCCAGTCAGCTGCCGGAGAAACCATGCCGCCTACATGAAGAATATAGTCAGAACCTGTTACTGCGTTGAGAACATCCTCATAGTTTGTAAGATCGCCCCATACTATTCTGACTGAAGGATCATTTTCAAAATCCTTGAATTTAACACGGTTTTTTTCACTTCCGCGAAGTAAAAGAACAAGATTAAACTTATCTTTCTTAGCGTAAAGTTCCTTAAAACCGTGGAAACCCATATGACCGGAGGCACCGGTCAGCATTACGGTTTTTTTAGCTCCCATATTGTTCCACCTCATTTAAATCATAGTGCTTTTATTATAACATTTTTATGTACAATGTCAACAAAAGAGTAAAAAAATCAATATATTCTGTAAACAGATATTTATTTTTGCAAAGAAACGCGTGCATTTTTTAACAGCGACGTTTAACTCAATATGTATCACGACGGAATTCAGCCTTTACAGCTCACGCCGTTAAAAGCACCGCCGTCAAATGTACATTTTTACCTTGGCACAAAGGAACTCATAAAAACCATCATACAGCTCCTTTGAGATTTTACCGGGATACGTCATAATTTTAAGTTCAAAATCAGAGCCACCCCTTGTGTAAGCCGGTGCAAAATGCTCAAAGTCGTTTAATTCAAATCCGTTTCGCTCATAAAATCCGCGACGGCGAACGGATATTTCATCCTTCGGCGGGTCGATTTCCAAAATAATGGTTTTATTGCAGCCTTGCAGCATCGAGAGTGTGCGCTCTCCGTACTTGCGGTTGCGCTTTTCGGATAAAATACAAAAATGCTCAATATATATAAAGCTGTCGGTATCCCAATAAAGCACTTCGCCTATAAATTCGCCCTCATCATATATAAGGTCAAAATGGAACTGCTCATCATACATGGCCCTCTGCTGTGCGTCATATGACCTCCGCTCGTATTTCGGGAAGCTTTTTTCATAGAGCTTCATTGCGGTATCAAATATTTTTCCCCTGCTGTCTCTCAAACGTATAAGTTCCATATAATTCTCCGTATAATCAGTATTTTTGCAGGCGGTTTTATCTT
>OHSS01000531.1_pt1 | contig 10102 bp, 9 predicted proteins | sample 1578781 | NCBI WGS metagenome assembly OHSS01 (sample SAMEA3879554, study PRJEB24766) | human gut metagenome | biome: human-associated habitat; feature: feces | place: USA | collected 1985/1987
CAGGAGCTCTTTTTATTTATTTTATATTGCTTATTATCAACAATATAGACATATTGTAGTTCCGCGAAAACTCTGGTGATTTCGTTTGTTGGTATGCAAACCCAAGAAGTAACGATTAAACCTCATGTAAAGGTAATTTTGAAATCCGATTCTGAGCTGCTTGAAGAGGTTGTGGTTACCGGTTACGGTACATTTAAAAAAGCATCATTTACCGGAGCTGCTTCTACTGTAAACACTTCCACCTTGGAAGATGTACCTGTTCTTTCTGTTGCCGACAAGCTTTCTGGTAATGTCGCTGGTGTTACTTTTGGTTCAAGTTCAAGTAATCCAGGTTCTGTAAGCAGTATTCGTGTACGTGGTATGGGTTCCATCAATGCCGGAAACAATCCGCTTTATGTTATTGACGGAACACCGGTAACAAGTGGAGACTTATCCGAGTTCACTTATAGTGATGCAGGAACTGATATTCTGTCTTCACTCAATACCAATGACATCGAGTCTATCACAGTTATCAAAGATGCGGCGGCTGCCTCTCTTTACGGCTCGCGTGCTGCTAACGGTGTTGTGGTCATTACGACGAAAAGCGGAAAACAAGGTAAAACAAATGTAAGTTTCCGCTCTGACTGGGGTTTTTCAAACATGGCAATAGATTATCGTCCTATGCTCGACGGTGACTCACGCCGCGAACTCTTATGGACCGGTCTCAAGAATTATGGATTATACAGCGGAAACATGTCCGATGCAGATGCCGCAACTTTTGCAGACCAGAACATCGAGGACTTCGCTTCAAAACCCTCAACCGGATGGACGGATTGGAAAGACCTGCTTTTCCGTAACGGTTCTCATCAGAACTACCAGCTGAGCGTATCTGGCGGCAACGACCGTACCAAATTCTACACCTCAGCCGCTTATACCAATCAGGAAGGCATCATTTACAAACAAGGTCTGGAACGTTTCACTGGTAATGCAAACCTCACTCATAAGTTTGGAGACTTTGAAGTTCAGGTTACAAGCCAATTTTCAAAAGTAAGACAAAACAAAACCAATGAAGCTACCTCCTATGATGGGCCTGTAGCCAATTATGCATTCTTCCAAAGCCCCTCATCAACTCCCTATAATGAAGACGGCACATTAAACAATGGTTGCGGCATATTTGGAGTCAATCCTTTGTATGAAAGAGAGCACAGCTCTGACGTTTATACCCTGATGAAGGCATTTAATACAATCAAGTTGACCTATAATATTTGGAACAAGTTAAATTTAAGTGAAAAGATTGCTTATGATTACGCACAAGGTACCAATGATGTTCTTTGGGACAGACACTCAAACAATGGCGCTCCAGGTGGTGTCATGCAGCGCATTGTCAATCGTAATGACCAGCTGAATACACAAACCCAGCTCTCTTACATCAACTCTTTCGGCCTGCACAATATTGATGCCCTGCTTGGTTTTGAAACACAAGATACGGAATATGCTTTCAACTATATGGCAGGCCAAGACTATCCGGGTGATTTGTACGAATTGACAAATGCCGGTTCAACAAGTGCCGAAACCAACAGACAGAGCTATCGCATGACTTCGTTCCTCGGACGTGCCAATTATAACTACGCAGACAGATATTATCTCGGTCTCAGCTATCGTACCGACGGAAGTTCACGTCTGGCAAGAGAAAACCGTTGGGGAAGTTTCTGGTCGGTTTCCGGAGCATGGAGATTCATAGACGAAAGTTTTCTGAATCCCGTCAAGAGTGTATTGACAGATGGAAAGCTCCGTGTGTCATATGGTGTAAACGGAACGCAACCATCAGACTATTACGCTTATATGAATCTTTATAAATATGGAGTCATATACAATGGACAGTCAGGAATGTCAATCGTCGGAATTGCAAACCCGGACCTGAAATGGGAAAAGAACAAAACATGGAATATCGGTCTCGACTTTTCATTCATTGACCGTATCTCCGTAACATTCGACTACTATCAGCGTAAAACCAGTGACCTTATATACGACCTCCCCGTATCACAAGTCGGAGGATATTATGATGGCGATTACGGATATACCACTCCGCAGAACATCGGTTCACTGAAGAACTCCGGTTTTGAGTTGACCATTACATCAACCAATTTCAGAAACAAGGATTTCACATGGACCACTTCTCTGAACATGGCACATAACAGCAACAAACTGACCAAACTGGATGGCCAGCAGAATGAAATCGTATCAGGACCACTGATTCACCGTGTAGGCGAACCTTACTATTCATACTATGTTTATGAATACGCCGGAGTCGACGCTGAGACCGGTAAAGAAATGTTCTACCTGAATGACGGAACAGAGAATGCCCGCAAGACAACAACCAATATCTCTGAAGCCAACAAAACTATTGTAGGCAAGCATCAGGCTAGTATAGAAGGCGGTCTTACCAACAACCTCAAATGGAAGTTTATTGACTTGGGCTTCACTTTCACTTATTCATTGGGTGGTGATGCTTTTGACTACTCCACTTGGCAGCACTCCAATGGCGGTTCACATCTATACGGTGGTGCCGTACCGACATACTACGACATCTCAAAGATGTGGACCGGCCCGGGCGACACGAATGCCACATTGCCTAAATTTGAATATGGAAGCGCTGCTTCACTGTCTTCACGCTGGCTGATGCCTACTGATTATCTACGTCTGAAGAACCTCACATTAGGTGTAAGCATTCCGCAAAACTATATCAACAAGCTTGGACTTAGCAAGGCAAGAATTTACTTCTCGGGGTCCAACCTGCTTACATGGAAATCTAAAGACTTATTTGTAGATCCGGAAATGCGTGTAGACGGACTATGCACATTTGAGACTCCGGCATTGAGAACATATACATTCGGAATAGAATTGAATTTCTAACTAATAAAGATACGAAAATGAAAATATTAAAGACATTATACACAGCAACGCTTTGCGCAGCTATGGCAGTCAGCACTTCATCATGCCTCAACAGTTGGCTGGATCAGTCACCCGCAGACGGAATAGATGCTGAAACCGCAATCAAGAACAGCGATGATTTGGCCAATGTGCGGACGGGACTTTATGCTGCCGTTAAAGGTAACAGTAGCCTGATTAATTATTATGGACGCCTCATGTTCGTATACGGTGACATGAGAGGGGAAGATATCCAATATGAATATAACGGTGGAAGTGGAAGAGCAAACTTCTACTACTATATGGAATATACAACTGCCGACAATTTCACCACCTCAACAGCCGTATGGCAGATGCCTTATGTAGTCATAGCACGCGCCAACCGTCTGATTCAGGCAGCAGAAAGTGGCAACCTGACCGACGCGGCAGAGGCAAAAGCCACTATTGACCAATATGATGCAGAAGCAAAAGTTCTGCGTGCCATGGCACTGTTTGACCTTACACGTATCTACGGTAAACCTTATACGGTAGATCAAGGCAGCTCACTCGGTGTGCCCATCGCTACCTCCCCGCTGGAATCGACAGAAAAGCTAAGCCGCAGCACGGTAGCCCAATGTTATGAGACTATTGAAAAGGATTTGACAGATGCAATCAACTCAAATGCACTGCCCAAAACCAATGAAGTGGGTTATGTCAACCTTTGGGCTGCCAAAGCCTTGCAGGTACGTGTATATATGACAAAAGGCGAATGGAGCAAGGCTTTATCCGTAGCTGAAGACATCATATCAAACTCGTCTTACAAACTTTGGGAACCGTCAGAATATGTTGCTGCATGGAGCAAAAGTGATGCCAATCATTCAAAAGAAATCATGTTCGAGATTTCCATCAACAACAATACTGACTGGACAGACCGTGAAGGTATTGCCTACTTATATGCAGACAAGGCTGGCGCTTCTCCCGGATATGGAGATGTAATTGTCACAAAAGACTTCTCTGACATGCTTACATCCGACCCGGCAGACATCCGTAACGACATATTATTGGCAGCGGCAGCAGGAGGATTTGACAAACGTAAAGTTTACATCAACAAAATGCCTGCTGTAAACGGAGATGTACGTTACTCCAATGTTCCATTGCTGCGCTTGTCAGAAGTTTACTTGTCAGCAGCAGAAGCAGCTTTCCAAGCCGGAGACAAGAACAAGGCTGCCAACTTGCTGAACGATATCATCTCCAACCGCACAACGGATGAAAGCAAACAAGTAACCAGCGGAAACATCACATTAGACCGCATCTACATCGAACGCCGCAAGGAACTTGTAGGTGAAGGACAGCGCTACTTCGATGTTATGCGCCGAGGTGAAACCGTTACACGCTACACGGACGTTAATGACAGAGGATGGCACGACGTATTGAGCGAAGAAGCGCGTACATTCAACCGCGACTCCAAGAAAGCGCTCCCGTTGATTCCCGTCGGTGAAATCAATGCCAATCCGAACATAGAACAAAATCCAGGCTATTAATCAATAGTAGCCTAAAGAAACTTGGGAATTTTCCCAATGTGTTTTTATAAATAAAGTGTTTAGAGGAGGTGTGCCAGTGATGGTATGCCTCCTTCTTTCAATATATCCACCAATATCGGTTTCACTCCGCTGACAAAACACTCAACGGCAATAACCATCAGGATAAGTCCCATCAGGCGCATCATCACATTGTTTCCCGTCTCACCCAGGATTTTGACCAACCGCGTGGAAGCACGCAATATGAAGAAGGTAATCAGATAAATAAAGGCAATCATTCCTATAAGAACTCCTTTCATCTGAATGGTATGGGCATCCTGCATCAGCACAATGGCATTGGCTATGGCACCAGGACCACAAAGCATCGGAATTCCAAGAGGAGTAATGGAAATATCATCGGCATAAGTCTTGATTTCCTCGTCTTTCAGCTTCATTGGGGTATAACGGGCTTGCAGCATATCGAAGCCAATCTTAAAGATAATAACTCCACCGGCAATACGGAAACCATTGGTAGAGATACCGAAGAACTTAAAGAGGAACTGCCCTGCAAACGTAAAGACCATAATTGTTATAAAGGCAACCAAAGTGGCGCGCGATACTACCGACTGCCGTTCACGGTCTGTCATTCCATGCGTCATGGTCAAAAACACCGGCATGGTGCCGAGAGGGTTTGTCAACGTAAAGAAGGAGGTAAAACAAAGTAAAGCGAAAGGTAAGATTGTGTCCATAGCTGTATAATATACGTTTCTGCAGACAAAAGTACAACTAAAAATTTCAATGTCACAAAATCTGCATCAATTCTTTCAGATTACTGATATGATAAGTCGGTTGGAAAGGCAGTTCTTCCTTCCCTGTTACATTATAAAACACTTGGTGCATGCCCACTCCTTTGGCTCCTGCCACATCATTCTCCCAACTATCGCCTATCATCAAAGAATCACGCACTTCGGATTGTGTGGCAGAAAGTGCAAAATGAAAGATTTCGGGCCAGGGCTTCAAGACACCGATGTCATCAGAGAGAACAATCTTCTTAAAAAAGCGGTCGATACCCGCCGAACGCATCTTATGACATTGCAGCTCTTGGAAACCATTGGAAAGGATATAGAGGTTGTATTTCTCTGCCAAATATTCCAGTACCTCATACGCATGCGGCATCAGCCTGCTTTTTGTGGGAATGACCGAAAAGAAATCATCAGAAAAAGCCTCGGCCAAAGCTGCATCCCTCGCCCCTACTGCCTCCAGAGGATATAGGAAACGCTGGCGGTTCAACTCTTCCTTACTGACCTGCCCCCTACCGTATTCTTCCCATAGCTCTACATTGCGATACTGATAAAGTGTATAGAAATGCTGGAAAGACCGAAAGAAACGGTCATAATCATACTTCTGATACATCTCTTCGAATGTATCGCGTGCATTAAGGGAAAATGCCCAAAGCGTATCGTCCAGGTCAAAAAACAGGTTCTTATATTGGGATGCCATAATTTAAAGGAAAGGGATATATAAAAATAGACGCAGATTATCAATTCCAATAACCTGCGTCCGTTCTGTATCAGTCTATAACAGTATTATTTTACCTGGATTACCAAATACTTGGACACACTCCAGAAGTCTTTCGGATTTGTAATCTTCAAAGTCAGCTGTCCTTTATCATCTTTCTCCAACGCATAAGAGCCCGCGGGATGAGTAGTCAAGATATCAGCATCTTTAGAGTATAGTTTAATCTCTTTTGTCGTACGGATATCCACTTGTGTAAAGTAGTCCTTGTTGATATCAGAATCTTTCAGCACCTGGCCTTTTTTGAAAAGTCCGGTATTTGTCAATATCTTCTGGTCCTTCAACTCTTTCTTCGTACCAAATACAAACCAAGCCGTATTGAGTGCCTTATCTTGTTCGGCAACGGTTTGAGCCTTCGCCTCATTTTCGGCAGTCAATTCTTCTTTCTCAGTAGACAAACCGGTTACGGCAGCATCCAGTTCCTGGATACGGATATTCTTGGAAGCCAGCTCAGCCTGCAATTCCTCGATACGCTGGGTCTTTGCCACCAACTCCTGAGTCAGGGACTCCACAGCCCTCTTCAACTGGGCAGAGTTATTCTTACTGTTCTTCAGCATGGACTGCAGTTTGGCAATCTGCTCCTTGTTCTCTTCCATCTGCTTACGGATAAACTCAATATCCGACGCAATCTGCTGCTTGGCATTCAAAGAGCCTTCTGCCACAGCACCACGCTGCAAATCCACACGGCTCTCTGCTGCATTAATCTGGCGAAATCCCTCTGAAATATCATTGAAAGTGCCCATCATCTCGTCCAATTCAGCATTACGCTGAGTCAGTTCCATCAATAAAGAATCATTTTCAGCTTTCAGCTGGTTCTTACTGCCACCAGAGAAGCTGTCACACGAAGCCATTACAGCCGCGCATACAATTAAAACTGCTAACTTTTTCATACGCTTTCGTTTTACGTTTGGTTAATGAAGTTATTTAATCGTCTATTCCTGTTACTACAATCACAATTTCACCGCGCGGTTCGTTCGCCGTGAAATGTTCAATCAATTCTGTAAGCGTTCCACGCACCGTTTCTTCGTGCATCTTTGAGATTTCCCGCGAAACAGAAGCCTGACGTTCGGCACCGAAATGTTCGGCAAACTGCGTCAAAGCTTTTACCAATCTGTGGGGAGACTCATAGAACACCATGGTACGACGCTCCTCGGCCAATGCCTTCAGGCGGGTCATCCTTCCTTTTTTCTGTGGAAGGAAACCTTCAAAACAGAACTTCTCATTCGGCAGTCCGGAAGCCACCAATGCCGGTACAAAAGCTGTCGCTCCCGGCAGGCATTGCACTTCGATGCCGTTACGCACACACTCTCTGACTACCAGAAAGCCCGGGTCGGATATACCCGGCGTACCTGCATCCGAAATCAAAGCTACAGTTTCTCCCCCCTTTATTCTATTAACAACACTTTCAACCGTTTTATGTTCATTAAATTTATGGTGAGATTGCATCGCATTCTTTATTTCGAAGTGTTTCAGCAATATGCCGGAGGTACGTGTATCCTCAGCAAGTATCAAATCCACTTCTTTCAGAATCCGGATAGCACGGAATGTCATATCTTCCAAATTTCCTACCGGGGTAGGCACTACATAAAGTTTTCCCATACTTATCGGTCGTTTAGCTGAAATATTTTTTGAGGAGTTCCATAAAATCGACGGCGGCTTCATTTTCTTCATCCGGGTGCACTTCCGAAGCAAAAATATCCATAGCCTTGTCCAAAGAAGGAGCCTCACCCAAACGTCGTACCACTTCATTCATCCGTGCAGCATCGCCTGCGAACAGTTCGCGGACAAAACGGAATGAATCGTTCAGACTGATGGCATGTTTCAAATCCTTGGCAGGCTTGATGCGTTCTGCCAAAATAGGAACTGTTTCCGGTTCCTCACATACCATCTTCACTGTATCAGGAATAACCGATTCGACCGGAGAAACCGATTCGGTCAAAGGAGTAGTAACAGCAGGGGGTTCCTCCAGGGGCGACACAACAGCCGTTGGCGCCTCCTCAAGCAGTTCTTGCAACGCCTCCAAGCGTGCCTTCATCTGCTGGATATTCCGTTTTGCCACAATCTTCAATGTCGGATTGGCATCACTTGAAATGGCCTGCATCAAACATTTCAATTCCTGAATATCTAATTCTATGTCGTTTAATAGGGTTTGCATATCCTTTACACAGTCCGTGTTAACGCTACAAATGTAGAAATAAATAATGAAAAAATATCGGAAAGCGAACAAAAGTGTTACTTTTGCGCTTAAATATAACACTCGAAAACATGGTATTATTTTCAGAAGATCATATACAGGAAACCAAACGCAGGGGAAGAATTGAGGTCATTTGCGGTTCCATGTTCTCCGGCAAAACCGAAGAGCTGATAAGGAGACTGAAACGGGCAAAATTTGCCAAACAACGCGTAGAGATATTCAAGCCTGCCATAGACACCCGTTATTCCGAAGCCGATGTCGTATCGCATGACAGTCATTCCATAGCCTCCACTCCCATCGACTCGTCTGCCAGCATTCTGCTCTTCACTTCAGAGATAGATGTAGTGGGCATTGACGAAGCCCAGTTCTTTGACAGCGGCCTGATTGATGTATGCAACCAGCTTGCCAACAATGGTATACGCGTCATTGTAGCCGGACTGGATATGGACTTCCGCGGTATTCCATTCGGCCCTATGCCGGGACTGTGTGCCATTGCAGACGAAGTTTCCAAAGTACATGCCATCTGTGTGAAATGTGGTCAACTTGCCTCGTTCTCCCACCGTACCGTCAAGAACGACAAACAAGTACTGCTGGGGGAAACCGAAGAATATGAACCGCTATGCCGAGAGTGCTATCAGCAAGCCATCCAAGCCGACCAAAAGGAAATCGGTCATTAACAAATACAAAAAACAGAGCATTATGGAACGCAAAAAGATTACATTCGACAGTTTTATCCGCGGTGTCATACTCGGTGTCATCATTATCGGCATCCTTATGCTCTTCAAGCGTCTAAGCGGCGTATTGCTGCCATTCTTCATCGCATGGCTCATTGCCTATCTGATATACCCCCTGGTCACCTTCTTCCAGTACAGATTAAGGCTCAAGAACCGGGTCATATCCATCTTCTGCGCCTTATTCAGTATTCTGATTGTAGGAGGAACCGCCTTCTATCTGCTTGTGCCTCCCATGATGGACGAATTCGTCAGGGTAAAAGATTTGGTAATAGACTACTTTTCCAACGGAACCCACGACGGCAATGTGCCCAAAACACTCTCTGAATTCCTTCGTGAGAACATAGACACCCAGTTTGTCACCCAATTGTTCAAGGAAGAGAATATGCTGAACGCCATCAAGGAAACCGTTCCCCGGCTCTGGTCCTTGTTGTCAGAATCCGTCAATCTGCTGTTCAGTTTCTTCACTTTCTTCCTCATTCTTCTCTATATAGTTTTCATATTGCTGGATTACGAAAGCATTTCCGAAGGGTGGACCCACCTGGTACCACAGAAATACCGGCCCTTCGTAATCAATGTAATGAACGATGTGAAAGACGGCATGAACAGATACTTCCGCGGACAAGCATTCGTGGCATTGTGTGTCGGTATTCTGTTCAGTATAGGCTTTCTGATTATTGATTTCCCACTGGCCATTGGACTCGGCTTATTCATCGGCGCTTTAAACCTAGTACCTTATTTGCAGATTATCGGCTTTATACCTACCATCGTGCTGGCCATACTGAAAGCAGCGGATACGGGAGGAAACTTCTGGATTATCATTGCATCGGCCCTTGCGGTATTCATCATAGTACAAGCCATTCAAGACGGATTCATCGTACCGCGTGTCATGGGGAAGATTACGGGCCTGAATCCTGCCATCATCTTACTGTCTTTATCGATTTGGGGGTCATTGATGGGGATGCTGGGTATGATTATAGCACTTCCGCTTACCACCCTTATGCTCTCCTACTATCAACGTTTCATCATAAACAGAGAAAAAATTCACAAGTTTGAACAGACTGATAATCAACAAGAAGAGTAAAAGCAGAAGTCGTTCTCAAAACTTTTTCCCTTAATCCATTTGTTTTTTAAACAAAAGTGTCTATCTTTGCACCCGCTTAACAGCAATAAGGTTTGATTCGCTAGCTCAGCAGGTA
>OHSS01000537.1_pt1 | contig 10044 bp, 8 predicted proteins | sample 1578781 | NCBI WGS metagenome assembly OHSS01 (sample SAMEA3879554, study PRJEB24766) | human gut metagenome | biome: human-associated habitat; feature: feces | place: USA | collected 1985/1987
CGTGCAGAGATGTATACGATGAATTTCACAAGCATCTTATACATTCGGTGCCGAAAGAGGATTTCGGAGGCGACGAAATAACCGTAAGAGTGCTTTTGGGCCCACAGGACGATTATTTTACGGATCACGGAATTAAAACATTTTTAAACAGCACATACACGGTTACAAACGAATCCGACAGAATGGGCTGCAAGCTGTCCGGCGAAAAGATTGAATACAAAAACACGGTCGATATTATTTCAGACGGCATTGTTTTCGGCAGCATACAAATTCCGCGCACGGGGAACCCGATAATAATGCTTGCAGACAGGCAGACTACCGGCGGTTATGCCAAAATCGCAACGGTAATTTCTGTGGATCTTCCGCTTTTGGCTCAGGCAAGGCCCGGCACCAAGGTTCATTTTGAGCTTATCGACAGACAAAAAGCAGAACGGCTTTTAAAGCAGGAACAAAAGGAATTCCACTCATATCTGCTCCACTATTAACAAGAGGTGACAACAATGGATTTAGCACATATGGCTCCGTATGAAGTCAGAAAACTGATAAGAGATAAAAAAATAACGGGTCAGACATCGGGAATGTGCCTCGGCTATGCTCAGGCCAATCTCGCAATACTGCCGAAGGAACTTGCATACGACTTTCTTCTGTTTACGCAGAGAAATCCGAAGCCCTGCCCCATACTTGAGGTATCGGACGTTGGAGACCCGTATCTTAAAAAGATTGCAAAGGACTGCAATATCGCAACGGACATTCCCAAATACAGAATATATGAAAAGGGTGTTATGACCGGCGAATATGACAGCGTAGAGCAATTTTGGCGCGACGACCTTGTAGCGTTCCTCATAGGCTGCAGTTTTTCGTTTGAAAGCGAACTTTTGGACAGCGGTATTACGGTACGTCACATTGAGGAGCACAAAAACGTTCCGATGTATCTTACAAATATCGACTGCGAACCCGCCGGCGTATTTTCCGGCAAGATGGTTGTAAGTATGCGTCCCCTGCCCCGCGACCAGATTGTAAAAGCGGTCAACATCACCTCCTCTATGCCGCGCGTACACGGCACGCCTATTCAGATAGGTCATCCCGAGCAGATAGGCATAAGTGATATAAACAAGCCCGATTTCGGCGACGCAGTTACCGTAAAACCGGGTGAAACACCTGTATTTTGGGCTTGCGGCGTAACTCCGCAGTCTATAATGATGAATTCAAAGCCCGACTTTTGCATAACGCATGCTCCGGGTCACATGCTTATTACCGACATTAAAAACACCGATCTCAAATTTTAACGGGAGGAGATAAAATGGCAACAACTGTAGATTTAAACTGCGATATGGGCGAGAGCTTCGGCGCATATAAAATAGGTCTTGACGAAGAGGTTGCAAAATACATCTCATCGGCAAACGTAGCCTGCGGATTTCACGCTTCCGACCCCGTGGTTATGGATAAGACGGTTAAAATACTTAAAGAAAACAACGTTAATCTCGGCGCACACCCCGGCTACCCCGATCTTATGGGCTTCGGCAGGCGCAATATGAACGTAAGCCCCGCAGATGCAAAAACTTACGTAATGTATCAGATAGGTGCTCTGTCGGCTTTCGCAAAGGCTAACGGTCTTAAAATTCAGCACGTAAAGCCTCACGGTGCGCTTTACAACACCGCCGGCAAGGACTATGCGCTGTCAAAGGCAATATGCGAGGGAATATACGAGGTTGACCCGAGCCTTATACTTCTCGGTCTTTCGGGCAGTCAAATGCTTAAAGCCGCCGCCGACACCGGTCTTAAATGCGCCAAGGAGGTTTTTGCCGACAGGGCGTATGAGGAGGACGGCTCTCTTGTTGCGAGGACAAAGCCGGGCGCAGTCATAACCGACGAGGACGAAGCCATAAAGCGCGTTATCGGAATGGTAAAGCACGGCAAGGTAACCGCGATAACCGGCAAGGAGATTCCGATAGAAGCAAACTCTATATGCGTTCACGGAGACGGAGCAAAGGCTTTGGAATTCGTAAGGAAAATAAGAGCCGCATTGACTATAGAAAACATTAAAATCGCACCGCTGTGCGAAATAGTATAAAGAAGGTTTGAAATATGCTCCCACAGAGAGTTTACGCCAAGATAGACCTTGACGCAATTTGCCGAAATATCAAAAATGCCATGGATAAGGTCGGCAAAGAAACAAAGGTAATGGCAATAATCAAAACAGACGCATACGGCCACGGTGCCGTGCCCGTAGCAAAGGCTTTATCCGAAATCGGCTGTTATGCATTCGGCGTTGCGACCGCCAAGGAAGCAGTGGTTTTACGTAAAAACGGCATCAAAAACCCCATACTTATTTTGGGATATGTTTTTCCGCAGGATTATGACGACCTTATAAATTACGAAATAATGCATGCGGTATTTGAATATCACACCGCCAAGGCTCTTTCAGACGAGGCTGTAAAGCTCGGAAAAACCGCCAAAATACACATAAAGCTCGACACCGGTATGGGCAGAATCGGAATGCAGCCGACAGATGAAAGCATAGAAGAAATCAAAAAGATATATTCTCTGCCGAACATTGAAATAAACGGTATATTCACCCACTTTGCCTGCGCCGATGAAGAGGACAAAACTTCATGCAACAATCAGAAGAAAAAGTACCTTGATTTTGTCGGAAAGCTCGATAAAGCCGGAGTTGAGATACCGATAAAGCATATGTGCAACTCCGCGGGAATTATAGAATTTGACGACAACTTCCTTGATATGGTAAGAAGCGGTATTATGACATACGGACTTTACCCGTCGGAGGAAGTAGACAAGTCAAAGCTTGAGCTTTATCCCGCTTTAGAGCTGAAGAGCCATATAGCATACATAAAATCCGTGGGACCCGGCTTTACCGTCAGCTACGGCAGCACTTTTACGTCAAAGAGCAATATGCGTATAGCGACTGTACCCGTAGGCTACGGCGACGGGTATCCGAGAGCACTGTCAAACAAAGGCAAGGTTTTGATTCACGGCAAATTCGCCGATATCATAGGCAGAGTTTGTATGGATCAATTTATGGTCGATGTCACGGATATTCCCGAAGCAAAACAGGGTGATGAGGTAACGCTTATCGGCAAGGATCAAGACAATGTAATAACCGTAGAGGACGTTGCCGATAACGCTCACAGCTTTAATTATGAGTTCTGCTGCGGAATAAACCGCAGGGTTCCGCGCGTTTATTATAAGGACGGAAAATATCTTGAGACCGTAGATTACCTTGATTGACACGTAATGCACTTTCGGCTATAATAAGAGAAGTGATTTTTTCGGAGGTGCAAAATGGAATTTGACGCTTTTGACGAGGGTATAGAGCTCGGCGGGCTTCGTAACCGCGACGAAATCAGACTTTTGATATGCTATATTTTGAGAGCCGTTGACGCTCCGATTTCGAAACAGAACCTCAACGATTCCATGCTTCAGGACGGCCTTGCCAATTATTTTGAAATAAATCAGGCTATATCGGAGCTTTTGAAAAACGGCACTATGGATATTGACGAGAACGGCGAAGAGTTGCTCACGGCTACCGAAAAGGGAAAGGACATAGCTGACACGCTTGAAACCTCACTTCCCAAAACCGTCCGTGAAAAAGCCGTAAATTCTGCTATAAAGCTTATGACGCTCGCTAAAACAATGCGAGAAAACAAGATAGAAACCGTATCCGCTCCGGGCGGCGGCTATTATGTCACATTCTCGCTTATGAACGGTGACGAGGCACTTATGAAGCTCACTATATTTGTAGCGGACAGTATGCAACTTGAAGCGGTCAAAAACAATTTCTTAAACGACCCGGTAAAGCTATATTCAAGCATTATTACGGCACTCACCATATAACATTTATTTAAAAGAACCGCGAAAGCCGAGACTTTTGCGGTTTTGCTTTGCTCTTTTAAGTCATTGTAAACGTTTTTAAAAAGCATTGTTTTTTGCTTCTTATTATATTATAATCAGTTTGTACAAAAATCGGAGGTGTTTTATGGATTCAAAAATGCTTCTCACGTGTGCTCTCGACATAGGAGAAAAAATGCTTATAAGCGGTGCGGAAATCAGCCGTGTTGAGGATTCCGTAAAAAGAATCTGCAATGCATACGACGTTAAAAGAATTGATGTTTTCACCATAACCTCAAGCATGGTTGCAACACTTGAGGACAAGGACGGCAATTCAATAACGGAGACGCGCCGCATTACAAAACACCACACCGACTTAACAAAGCTTCACAAGCTAAATGACCTGTCAAGGAAAATAGTACGAAGAGTCCCCGATATTCACTATATCCGCAATCAGATAGATGAGATAGAAAAAGGCACCAAGGAATACAACCTCCCGATACAATGTACCGTAAGCGCCCTGATAGCCGGAGCGTTTGCAATCTTTTTCGGAGGAGCCTTTTTGGACGGAATTGCTGCGGCACTGATAGGAATTGTACTGAAGCTGATTGTATATGCCACGGAAAAGACTCAGGTAAATATGATATTTGCCAATGTTGTATGCTCTTTTGCGGTATGCTCGATAGCTTTTGCCTTTGTAATGCTCGGCTTCGGCTATTCAACCGACAAAATAATAATAGGCAATATAATGCTGCTGATACCGGGAGTGGCACTGACTAACTCCATACGCGATATGATAAGCGGAGACATAATGGCCGGAATGCTCAGATTTTGCGAAGCGTGCCTTGTGTCGCTTGCAATAGCCGCCGGTTACATCATTGCGGCCCTCATTTTCGGAGGTATCGGCAAATGACATATTTTATACAGATATTGACCGGCACGTTGGGAGCCTTCGGATTTGCGATACTTTACAATCTGAGGGGCACTAAACTACTTATCGCAACCCTCGGAGGAGCTTTGTCCTGGGGCACATATTTATTTTTCGGAATATGGTTTCACAGCGAGCCGCTCAGGTATTTTTTTGCGGCAATCGCAGTTACGATTTATGCAGAGATATTTGCAAGAATTAAAAAGACTCCGACATCGACATTTTTGATAGTACCCATGATTCCTCTCATTCCCGGCGGCGTTCTCTACTATACCATGAGCTATGCCCTGAAAAATGATTGGAACAATTTTGTAACAAGCGCATTTTACACCATAAAGCTCGCTATGGCTCTTGCGGTGGGGATAATAGTGGTATCCACACTCGTCAGGATGTTCTCGGCGGTATTAAAATTTTTAAGGAATAAAAATGGAAACAAAAAAGACAGAAAAGAAACGTAAATTCAAGCTCTCGCCGATGAAAAAAATAATACTCGGCTATATAGCTATAATATTTTTGGGGGCATTTATTCTGACGCTGCCCATTTCTTCGAGAGACGGAATCCACACATCGTTTGAGGATGCGCTGTTTACATCCACCTCAGCTACGTGTGTTACCGGGCTTGTAGTACAGGACACCGCCACATACTGGTCGCTCTTCGGGCAAATTGTTATACTCTGTCTCATCGAGATAGGCGGCTTGGGTTTTATGACTCTTGCAGTCTGCGCTATGACATTTACAAAAAAGAATATAGGACTTCAAAGCAGATACACTCTTTTGGAATCGATAAATGCACCTCAAATGGCCGGAATAGTCAAAATGGCTCGCTTTACGATTCGAGGAGCATTTCTCATAGAAGGCGTAGGAGCACTTTTGCTCGCAACGAGATTTGTTCCGAGATTCGGAGTCTTAAAGGGAATTTATTTTTCCGTATTTCACTCTGTTTCCGCATTTTGCAACGCCGGCTTTGACATAATGGGTACACCGGGAAACGAATACACCTCACTCACCGAATACAGTGCCGATATAGTAGTCAACATTACTGTTATGCTGCTCATCGTAATCGGCGGACTTGGCTTTTTTGTATGGGCGGATCTTATGAACACAAGATTTATATTCAGAAGATTGAAGCTTCATTCAAAAATCGTTCTTGTCACAACTGCCATGTTGATAGTCGTAGGTGCAGGTCTGATACTTATATTTGACATAAAAAGCGACGCTTTTAAAGGGTTCTCGGTTCCTCACAAAATAATTGCCGCCTTTTTCCAGTCGGTAACGGCTCGAACCGCCGGCTTTAATACTGTCGATTTGACAAAGCTTTCCGACGCATCCGTAATAACCATGACCGTTCTTATGCTTATCGGCGGCTCGCCAAGCTCAACGGCCGGCGGATTTAAGACAACAACGCTTGCGGTGCTTATTGCAAGCATCTTTTCTGAGCTCAAGCACAAAAAAGATGTTGAGATTTTTAAACGCAGAATCGAGCCGGACGCCCTACGACACGTAGTATGCCTTATATTTCTCTATATGGCTCTTTTTTCTGCCTCGGGTGCAGCAATTACTTGGATTGACGGCATAACCATGAAGGAAGCACTGTTTGAAACAGCCTCGGCTATCGGCACGGTAGGTGTAACGCTCGGTGTGACTCCGTTTTTACGAGGTTATTCGCACCTTATACTGATATGCCTGATGTTTTTCGGAAGAGTCGGCGGTCTGACATTACTGCTGTCTCTCAGAGAATCTAAGGCACCGGATATATCAAGATATCCGAAAGAACAGATAACCATTGGGTAAGGAAGGATAAAAAATGAAATCTATTTTAATAATCGGACTCGGACGTTTCGGACGCCATATGGCGAAGAAGTTCAGTGAGCAAAACAATGACGTTATGGCCATAGACATAAATGAAGAGCGTATAAACAATGTCTTACCGGTTGTCACAAACGCTCTTATCGGTGACGCCACAAACGAACGGTTCATGGAAACGATAGGCGTCAGAGACTTTGACCTGTGCGTTGTTGCCATAGGAGATAATTTCCAAAGTTCTCTTGAAACCACGGCTCTGTTAAAGGATCTCGGTGCCAAGTTTATACTCGCGCGGGCAAGCCGCGACGTTCATGCAAAATTTCTCTTAAGAAACGGTGCCGACGACGTAATATACACCGAAAAAGAGACCGCCGAAAGACTTGCGGTAAAATACGGCTCGGACAATATATTTAATTATATAGAGCTTAACGATGAATACTCTATTTATGAAATAGCCGTCCCCTCCTCTTGGCTTAACAAGAGCATACTCAAGGTAAATGTGCGCTCAAAATACGGAATCAGCATACTTGCAACAAAGCAAGGAAACAACATATTCCCCCTTCCGAAGCCGGAACACGTTTTTACCGACAGCGAATCGCTTATGATATTGGGTAAAAACGAAGATGTATCCCGTTTCATTAAATAAGGAGCAGGAATGCTTGTAACACTTGATAAAATCTGCAAAAGCTTTTTGGACGAAGTTGTTTTAAAGGACGTCTCGTTCAGCATAAACGAAAATGAAAGAATAGGTCTGCTCGGTGTAAACGGTGCCGGCAAAAGCACGCTTCTCAATATTATCACCGGAATACTCCCCTTTGACAGCGGCACAAGAACCGTCAAAAGCTCGCTTGAAATAGGCTACCTCAAGCAAAACGAAGCTTTGAACTCCGAAAATACTCTGAGAGAGGAAATCGAGGACGCACTCTCGGAGGTCTATGACGTAAGAGAAAAGCTGCTTGAAACATCAAAACGAATTTCAGCCTCAACACCCGGCTCCGAGGAATACAGAAATCTTTCGGAAGCTTACGAAAAACTGACAAACCAATATGACGCTCTTGACGGCTATACTGCAGACACGAGAATAAACATAGTTTTAAACGGGCTCGGGTTCGGCGATTTTAACCTCGAACAAAAGACGGCTCACCTGAGCGGCGGTGAAAAAATTCGGTTCGGCATTGCCAAAATACTGCTTCACAATCCGGAATTGCTCATTTTGGACGAGCCTACAAACCATTTGGACTTTACCATGCTGACTTGGCTTGAGGATTATCTCTCTTCATACAAGGGCTCTGTGCTGATAGTATCGCATGACAGATATTTTCTCGACAAGGTAGCTGATAATATATGCGAAATCGAAAACGGAAGTTTGTATAAATACAAGGGCGGTTACAGCGCATTTTTAACTCAGAAGGAAGAGAGAATACGCCACGCCGAAAAGGAATATGAAAAACAGCAATCCGAGCTTGCCGCAATGCGCGATTATGTCGCAAAAAATCTCGCTAAATCTTCAAGCAGCAACAGCGTAGGCTCACGAGTTAAGGCTCTTGAAAAAATGGAGCTTCAGGCAAAGCCCAACCCAAAGCAAAAGGAAGTCCATTTCAAATTCGAATATGATTTTGAGCCTCACAAGGTGGTGCTCTCTTGCAAGGATGTCGGAATCTATGTCGGAAACGCCGCAACCGGCAAGCAGCTTTATAAAAACATCTCTCTTGAGGTTTTAAAAGGCGAGAAAATCGCGATTATAGGTAAAAACGGCGTCGGCAAATCATCTTTTTTAAAGGCTGTTCTTAAAAAAATACCATATACGGGGCAGATCAAATTCGGAGGAAACGTAAAGGTCGCTTATTTTGACCAGGAGCTCGGCGATCTCAACCTTGACGACACCGTAATAGAGGCTGTGCACAGAGCTTATCCGACAAAGACTGAATTTGAAATAAGAAGTGCGCTCGGCAGGCTGCTGATTGAGGATGAGGCTGTATTTAAACGGGTACGCGATCTGTCGGGAGCAAATCGTGCCAAGGTGGCATTTTGCATTATAATGTTTAAACGCGCCAATGTGCTGATTTTCGACGAGCCTACCAACCACCTTGACTACATTGCCAAAGAGGCTCTTGACGACGCTCTGAAGGAATTTACGGGTACGCTGATAACGGTATCTCACGACAGGTACTTTTTAAACTGTGTACCGGATAAAATTATCGAGATGTTCCCGACGGGATTTAATGAATACAACGGCGGATACGACTATTACCTTGAGCATAAAAAGCCGGAAATCGTCGAAAAAACCGTTAAAGCGGACAGCGAGAATAAAGCCGCATATAAAGAGAATAAAAAGAACAAGGCGGACGACAGAAAACGCAGAGCTAAGCTGTTATCTCTTCAGCGCGAAATGGACAGTCTTGAAGCTGAAATTGCAACGCTTAAAGCGGAGTCGGAAAAGCCCGACGTCTCGAGCGATTATCAAAAATTATCGGATATTCTCGCGTTGATTGCGGACAAGGAGAGCTGCCTTGAGGATGCGGAAACCGAGTGGCTTGAGCTTTCGGAATAAACTTAAAAGCGACTGTAAAGGCTGAGTGACGCTAAGCCTTTACAGCCGCTTTTTTATGTTATCTCTCTAAGGCAAAAACGATATATCCTTATCGGCTGACGGTACTGTTGTCGGCATTTTTGTGCCGTTTAACACCGTTGCCTCCACAACGGTACCCTTGCCGTATTTCTCGTTTATTCGAAGCATTGCTTTATCGAGTCTTTCGAGCTTTTCATGACGCGTCATATCAAAGCCGAGGCTTAGCTGCTGAGGCTTATCCGGATTTAAAAGCTCTATTGCGCGCACCGTGACAGCTCTTACCGGAGTTTGCCATTTATATGTCTGCTTAAACAGCGAAAAGGCTTTAAGGGCAATTTCTCGGCTGTTTTGTGTTGGATAAATAAGCTTACTCTGCGATTGTGACGTGAACAATGCGGTGTTTTTAATTCCTATCTGCACACCGCCGGCAAGAAGGCCGTCCTCCCTAAGATGCTTCGACACTGCGTGGGACAGAGATAATAGGACGCGCCACACCTCATCATTATCTCGTAAATCGTCTACGCACGTAACTCCCCTGCCAACACTCTTGACCGGAGGTCTGTAACCCATATTACAGACGGGCGAATTTTCAAGGCCGTTGGCGCAACGCCACAACACAACGCCGTTCTTACCGAACGTAGTCTTTAAGAATGCAGGATCACTTTTTGCAATGTCCCCTATTGTTATAATGCCGTACTTTTTAAGCACCTTAGAGGTGCTTCTTCCGACCCATAGCATATCCTCGGCGGGTAGCTGCCAAATCATATCGCGAAAATTTTCACGTTGTATAACCGTAACCGCATCGGGCTTTTTCATATCGCTGCCGAGCTTTGCAAACACTTTATTAAATGACACACCCACGGAAATAGTAAGTCCGAGTTCTTTTTTTACAGCCTCT
>OHSS01000540.1_pt1 | contig 9962 bp, 9 predicted proteins | sample 1578781 | NCBI WGS metagenome assembly OHSS01 (sample SAMEA3879554, study PRJEB24766) | human gut metagenome | biome: human-associated habitat; feature: feces | place: USA | collected 1985/1987
TTTTAATCAGGAAGGCATCGCCTGAAGGCGCTGCCTGTTTTGTGATTTATTTTGTGAAGTTTTCTCAGTAAAAAACAGGTGCCCAGCACAGCTGTATGGCTGTGCTGGCACTGTCGTATGGGGAAAAGGGGGCTGCAGCGAATATCGAAATGCGCGAAACAGGAATCTTCCGGTTGCCTACCTGATGGCCGCTGTGGTATAATGCCAGAAAATCCGAGTGATTGGGGGAAATCTGAAATGATGAATAACGAAGTTCCGGTTCTCTGGGACGAGGAGTGCCTGAACTCTTCCATATACAAGGACATGTGCAACGGCATTTCCGCAGCGGCGGCGAAAAAACAGATGACCACCAAAGTCTATACCGATTGCGCAAAGCTGGTGGAGGACGCTTCCTCGGACAGAACGGTGATCGTGATCGGATATGAGTCCCCCAGACTGCGGGATAATCTTCTGCGGCTGACGGGGAAAAAGAAGCAGGTCATTCTGGCAGGGCTGGACGCGGAACGGTTCGGCTCGGGGATCAGCAGCACAAGCCCCAGCCGCAGGGGAGCCACCGCCATGCTGATCCAGTATCTGGTTGCCTGCAAGAGAGAACGGATCGCGCTGGTGGCCTGCGGCGAGAGCAGTGTCAACGATCTAATGCGCTGTGAAATCCTCAAGGGCTATCTGTACACCAGAGGGTGCCCCAATCCGGATGACGCGATCTTTTTCTACCGTGAGCGTGTGGATGAGAGCTTTGAAGCCTTCTGGGAGAAACGGGAGAATTTTGACGCCGTGATCTGCCCCAACGACTATGTCGCCCTCTGCTTCATCCACTACTGTGAGGAGCACGGGCTGAGGGTTCCGGAAGATCTGTATGTTGCCGCGTTTTCCAACCGGACGCTGAGCAGATACTGCAAGCCCAGCATCACGTCCATGTCCATCAATTTCGTGGATGTGGGGGAGTGTTCCTACTACGCATGGGAGTTTCTGGAGAATCACAAGATGGAAGACCATCAGATTCGCATTACGACGCCCAGCAGCCTGATCGTGCGGGAATCCACGGCCTATGAGATGCACGAAATGGATACGGAAAACGCCATTCTGCTGGATGCGGCGCATCAGGGCGGCCCCTTTTATTCCGAGCCTGTGATCGCAAATGTGATGCATGTAGAAAACTGCCTGACACAATGCGACGCGCTGAATCTGAAAATCATTCAGGGCATTCTGAACGGGGAGAGCTATGATTCGATCGAGGACAGGCTGTTTCTGAGCCGAAGCGCGCTGAATTACAGGCTGAAGAAGATTTTTACCTATGCGCAGACCCAGAACCGGAAAGAGTTTGAAAGCCTGTTCCGGCACTATTTTACAAAAGAAAATAACCTGTGAGGTTGGCCTGAGGAGGAAAAATATGAACGCGGAATACATTCAGGAGCCGGAGCGCACGCTGCCGGTGCGTTATGCGGACTATGACGTCATTGTGGCGGGCGGTGGCATTGCGGGGATTGCGGCGGCGCTGGCGGCGGCAAGAGCCGGAAAACGGGTACTGCTGCTGGAAAGAATGTTTGCTCTGGGCGGCCTTGCCACGCTGGGGCTTGTGACGATCTATCTGCCCCTGTGTGACGGAAAAGGCCACCAGCTGAGCTTCGGCCTTGCCGAGGAGCTGCTGAAGCTTTCCATCCGGGAAGGCTGGGAGCGGGATTACCCCGATACATGGCTGTCCGGGAGTACAGAGCATGGCCGGCAGCGCTATAAGGTGCGCTACAACGCGCAGGTGTTTGCCATTCTGGCGGAGCAGCTGCTTGCCGAGGAAAATGTGAAGATCCTTTATGGCACGACGGTCTGTCAGGTTCTGCGCAGCGGCAGCCGGCTGACTCATATCATCGTGGAGAATAAGGACGGCCGTTTCGCGATCCCCGTGCGCAGTGCCGTGGATGCCACCGGCGACGCAGACCTGTTCCATCAGGCCGCAGCGCCGGTCCGTCTGCATGAAACGGGCAATATGCCGGCCGCGTGGTTTTATGAAACGGGCGCGGAAGGAAATGTGCTCCATATGGTCGGCACGGCGGATGTCCCTACGGACGAGGAAAATCCCGCGGTTCCGGACCCGGTGGTCGGAGGGCGTATCTCCGGCGTGGATGCGGATGAGATATCCCGCCGTCAGATATCCTGCCATGGGCAGAGCCTTGCCGCGTTTTTGAAAAGCGGCCCTCTGACGGAGCGGCACAGTCTGGCGACATTGGCGTCGATCCCGCAGCTGAGAATGACCCGCTGCATCCGGGGCACATACGAGATGGACGATACGGAGGCGCACAAGTCCTTTGAAGACAGCATCGGCATGGCCGGAGACTGGCGCAAGTGCGGCCCTGCTTATGAAATTCCGCTGCGCACACTGTACACGGAAGATCTTGTCAACTGCATGGCGGCGGGCAGGATCATCGGCGTGACCGACGCGATGTGGGATATCACCCGCGTGATTCCGGCCTGCGCGGTCACGGGGCAGGCTGCGGGTCTGGCAATGGCCATGACGGATGACGTCACGGCGCTGGATGTGTCCCGCCTGCAAAGCGAACTGGTCAAACAGGGGGTTCTGCTGCATTTGCAGGATGCGGGGCTTGCGGAAAACTGAGTAGGACTGTAACTGAACAATAAATTCCCGCATACCTGGCTGTGTCAGGCATGCGGGCGTTCTTTCGCTGCCATTTTGGGCGGGTATTTTTTACCGGAAGATGGCGCCGGGAATATTGCAAATTGCAGGAAAATAGTATATGATAGAGCGGACAGAAAAAGCTGTGCAAATTGATTGCCTGGGGGTATAGAAAGATGACCATTGACGACTTGACGATCGGCCAGTCCGGCGTGATTTCTCAGGTGGGCGGCGAGGGGCCGCTGCGCCTGCGGTTTCTGGACATGGGGCTGATTCCCGGAACAAAAGTAACGCTGCAGAAAATCGCGCCTATGGGCGACCCGATCCAGATCCAGGTGCGGGGCTATGAGTTGACCATCCGCCGGGAGGATGCCCGGAAAATCGCGCTGAAGGAGGGGACGGTATGATTTTCGCACTGGCGGGAAACCAGAACTGCGGCAAAACCACCCTGTTTAACGCTCTTACCGGCTCCAATCAGCATGTGGGCAATTTCCCCGGCGTTACGGTAGACCAGAAGGCGGGCGTAATCAAGGGAACCGACCATCAGGTGGTGGACCTGCCCGGCATTTACTCCATCCGCCCCTATACGCAGGAGGAGATCGTTACCCGGGATTTCATCCTCAAATCCAGACCGGATGCCATTATCAACATTGTGGACGCCACCAACATGGAGCGGAATCTCTATCTGACGCTTCAGCTCCTGACGCTTCAGGTGCCTACGGTGATCGCCCTGAACATGATGGACGAGCTGGTGGGCAACGGCGGCAGCGTGGACGTGCAGAAGATGTCGGAAGCCCTCGGTGTTCCGGTGGTTCCCATTTCCGCGGCGAAAAATCAGGGCATCACCGAGCTGGTGGATACGCTTCTCGACACCGCCTCCCGCCGGGTGACGCCCAAGGTGCAGGATTTCTGCCCCGAGGGGCCGGTGCATCGGTGCATCCATGCGGTGTGCCACATCATCGAGGATCATGCCCAGCGCATCAACATCGCCCGCCGCTTCTGCGCCATGAAGCTCATCGAGGGCGAGCAGGACTTTTTCGACGCGCTGGAGCTGAGTCAGAACGAAAAAGAACTGATCGAGCACACCGTCATCGAGATGGAGCATGAGACCGGCCTGGACAGAAATGCCGCGCTGGCGGACATGCGCTATAATTTCATCGAAAAGGTCTGCGGCGAGTGCGTGGTGAAGGCGAAGGAAAGCAGGGAGCACCGGCGCAGTATGCAGATCGACAAGGTGCTGACCCACCGTATTTTTGCCATTCCGCTGTTTATCGCAATTATGGGACTGGTGTTCTTCCTGACCTTCAACGTGGTGGGTGCGTTCCTGTCCGATGTCATGTCCTATGCCATTGACGGTCTGACCCTTCTGGCCGACCGGGCACTGACGGCCTACGGCATCAACCCTGTGGTACATAGTCTGGTCATTGACGGCATTTTCGCCGGTGTGGGCAGCGTGGTGAGCTTTCTGCCCCTGATCGTGACGCTGTTTTTCTTCCTGTCCATTCTGGAGGACAGCGGCTATATGGCCCGGGTGGCCTTTGTCATGGACAAGCTGCTGCGGAAGATCGGCCTTTCCGGAAGGAGCTTCGTGCCCATGCTGGTGGGCTTCGGCTGCTCCGTCCCCGCCATCATGGCGACGAGGACCCTTTCCTCCAACCGGGATCGGAAAATGACCATTCTGCTGACCCCCTTCATGAGCTGCTCGGCGAAAATTCCCATTTACACCCTGTTCGCCGCCGCGTTTTTCCCGGGGAATGAGCTGCTCGTGATGCTGGCACTGTATTTCGGCGGCATTCTGGTGGGCATTCTGGTGGCGCTGGTTCTGAAAAATACCGCCTTTAAGGGCAATCCCGTTCCCTTTGTGATGGAGCTGCCCAATTATCGCTTCCCCTCGGCAAAATCCGTGGTTCTGCTGATGTGGGAGAAGGCGAAGGACTTCCTGACCCGGGCGTTTACGGTGATCTTTATGGCCACGGTCATCATCTGGTTCATGCAGACCTTTGATACCCGGCTGAACGTGGTGGAAAACAGCGCCGACAGCATTCTCGCCGCCCTGGGGCGGCTGGTATCGCCCATCTTTGCGCCGCTGGGCTTCGGCGATTGGCGGATGGTGACGGCGCTGGTGTCCGGCTTCACCGCGAAGGAAGCGGTGGTCAGCACTTTCGGCGTGATTCTGGGCGTCAGCACGGAACAGCTTGGCATTGCGCTGCACTCCCTGTTTACAACGGCGTCGGCGGCGAGCTTCCTTGCCTTCTGCCTGCTGTACACCCCCTGTGTGGCGGCGGTTTCCACCATCAGGACGGAGCTGAAATCCGGCTGGAAGACGGTGGGGATCGTGTTTGCACAGTGTCTGGTTGCCTGGCTGGCGGCATTCATGGTCTACCATGTGGGGCTGCTGCTGACATGAGCTGGCTGGATTATCTGCTGCTTGCCCTGATCGGCGGGTACTGTGCGTACTTACTGCTGCGCAGAAAGAAAAAAGACGGCTGCTGCGGGGACTGCTCCCGGTGCGGCGGCTGCGGCAGGAAAAGCGAAAAATAAATGACCCGCTGTCATCCGATTCCGGTGGATGACAGCGGGTTTTCCTGCTGTGTTACAGCTTTTTTCGCCGGTTGTACAGCTTGGCAAGGCCGCCCTCGCTGGTTTCCCGGAAGCGGTGATCCAGATTGACGCCGGTCTCCCGCATGGCGCGGCACACCATGTCGTAGCTGATGTTCCGGGAGCCGGTGAGAAAATAGCTCAAATTGCAGGCGTTCATGGCGCGGACTGCGGCGACGGCGTTGCGTTCGATGCAGGGGATCTGCACAAGGCCGCAGATGGGGTCGCAGGTCAGACCCAGATGATGCTCCATGGCGACCTCTGCGGCGTACTCCACCTGATCCAGATTCTGGTGGTACAGCTCTGCCAGTGCCGCCGCGGCCATGGAGCAGGCGGTGCCGATCTCCGCCTGACAGCCGCATTCCGCGCCGGAGATGGAGGCGTTGGTCTTGGTCAGGTTGCCGATGATGCCGGCGGTGGCAAGCCCCCGGCAAACTTGCTCGTCGGTAAAGCCTTTCGTCACCTGAGCGTATTTGAGGACGGCGGGCAGCACGCCGCAGGCGCCGCAGGTGGGGGCGGTGACGATGGTGCCGTTGTCCGCGTTCTGCTCGGCGACGGCGTAGGCGTAAGCGGCGATCATCTGAAACTCCTTCATGGCCGGATTTTCGTCATCGGGGTGCTGCTCATACAGGTATTTTGCCTTGCGCTGGACGTTCAGGCCGCCGGGAAGCACGCCGGTTTTGGAAAGACCCTCGTCGATGGACTGCTTCATGGTCTGCCAGACGTCCAGAAGGAACGCCCAGATCTCCGGCCCTTCGTTCAGCTCCACATAGTCGCTGAGGGTCTGGATGTAGCGCCACTTGCAGAAATCGGCAATCTCCGCGAAGGAATGCTCCACGTAGACTTCTTCACTCTCGGAATCCGTCTGACCGGGGATGCGGATATCGCCGCCGCCGATGGATTCCACCCGCAGCCTGTCCGCTTCCGCCCCGCTTTTCAGAGCGATCAGGTCCATGGTGTTGGGGTGGGCGGAGGCGGGGAGCGCCTCGTCGGAGAACACGATCTCCGTGGGGACGGGGGCGAGGACCTCCCGCAGCACCCGGTCGGTGCCGTGGCCCACGCCGGTTTTGCTCAGAGAGCCGTAGAGGATCACCCGGAAGCCGTCGGCCTGGGGATGGGTGCCCTTAAAATAGTTCGCGGCGCGTTCCGGCCCCATGGTGTGGGAGGAGGAGGGGCCTTTGCCGGTTTTGTAGATTTCACGGATGGATTTCATAGAGGAACCTCCGAATTTCTATATCTGCCGGGAAACCGGCGGAGTACTATTTTCTTTAGTATAGCAAATTCGGGAGGAAATTACAATGGGTTTTCCTCCCGGTTTTGCAGCGCTTCCAGGCTCAGCTCTCCCGCCAGCTTGTAAAGGCTGTCGCAAAGCACCTGCTCCAGCGGAAGTCCTGCCCAGGCGGCGACCCGGGAATAAAACAGAGCCACGGCCGGCTCCAAGTACAGCGTAACCTTTGTCATAAGCGCCTCCTGAGCGGAAAATTTTTATGAAAAACATCTGCTTCATCCTATGCAGACCCTTGACAATGGTGCTATAATAGAGTATCGAGATTTGGCATTCTGAGAGGATGAGGAAATATGGCAAAAGAGAAAAAGGTGGAGCAGATCACCGACATGGAGGTCGATTTTGCGCAGTGGTACACGGACGTGTGCCGGAAGGCCGAACTGGTGGAGTACGCCTCCGTCAAGGGCTTTACCATCCTGCGCCCCTATGGCTACGCCATCTGGGAGAATATGCAGCGGATCATGGACGGCGAATTCAAGAAAACCGGCCATGAGAACGTGGCAATGCCCGTGCTGATCCCGGAGAGCCTGCTGAAAAAGGAAGGCGAGCTGGTCAACGGATTTGCCCCCGAGGTAGCATGGGTCACCATGGGCGGCAGTGAGAAGCTGGAAGAGCGTCTGGCCTTCCGTCCCACCTCCGAGACCATGTTCTGCGACCACTGGTCGAACATTCTGCAAACCTACCGGCAGCTGCCTATGCTGTACAACCAGTGGTGCTCCGTCATCCGCTGGGAGAAGACCACCCGCCCCTTCCTGCGTTCCCGGGAATTCTGGTGGCAGGAGGGTCACACCATCCATGAGACCGCCGAGGAGGCCAAGGCCGAGACGGAGCAGCAGCTGAACTGCTATGCCGATTTCTTTGAAAATGTCCTGGCCATTCCTGTGGTACCCGGCCAGAAGACCGAGAAGGAGAAGTTCGCCGGCGCCGAAGCGACCTACACCGTGGAGTGCATGATGAAGGATCACAAGGCGCTTCAGGGTGCGACCTCCCACTACTTCGGCGACAAGTTCAGCCGTGCCTATAATGTCACTTTTACCGGCCGGGACAACAAGCAGCAGTACCCCTTCCAGACCTCATGGGGCAGCACAACCCGGATGATCGGCGCGGTGATCATGACCCACGGCGATAATAACGGATTGGTTCTGCCCCCCAAGATCGCCCCCATTCAGGTCATCATTCTGCCCATCGCTCAGCACAAGCCCGGCGTTCTGGAAGCGGCGGCGCAGCTGAAAGAGCGTTTGGTGAACGCCGGATTCCGGGTGAAGGTGGACGATTCCGACAACTCCATGGGCTGGAAGTGCGCCGAGTACGAGATGAAGGGCGTGCCGCTGCGGGTAGAGTGCGGCCCGAGAGATCTGGAAAACGGCCAGTGCATTCTGGTGCGCCGGAACGACGGCGAGAAGACCGTCATCAAGCTGGAAGAGCTGGAACAGGCCGTGGAAGCCCAGCTGGAGCTGGTGCAGAAGGGCATGTACGAGAAGGCAAAGAAGAATCTGGAGGAGCACATCTTCGAGGCGCACTCCATTGAGGAAGCCAAGGAACTTCAGCAGAAGAACGGCGGCTTCATCAAGACAATGTGGTGCGGCGACGAGGCCTGCGAGCTGAAGATGAAAGAGGTCGCCGGAATGTCCTCCCGGTGTATGCCCCTGAAGCAGGAGCATCTGGGCGACACCTGCGCCTGCTGCGGAAAGCCCGCCAAGCATATGATTTACTGGGGCGTCGCGTACTGAGAATCGTGAAGAAAATAGCAGACCTGCCTGCGGGCAGGTCTGTTTCAGGGAATATAAGTTTACATAATATGGAGGAATATGGAGAAAATTCTGATTATTGGCTGCTCCGGCAGCGGAAAATCCACCCTTGCCGTGGCTTTGGGGGAAAAGCTGGGTCTGCCGGTGGTGCATCTTGACCAGCTGTGGTGGAAAGAGGGCTGGCGTAATGTGACCCGGGAGGAATTTGACTCCCGGCTGGCCATGGCGATGAACATGGACGGCTGGATCATCGACGGCAATTACAGCCGCACCATGGAAATGCGGCTGGCAAAGTGCGACACCGTTATTTATCTGGATTTTGGCCGCTGGGCGTGCCTGCGGGGGATGTGTCAGCGGGTGTTTGGAAATTACGGGAAGGTGCGCCCGGACATGGCGCAGGGCTGCCCTGAACGGTTCGACCCGGCCCTCGTGAAGTGGATCTGGAATTACAACAAAAACAACCGGGTGCAAAATTATATGTACCTCGCCAAGACGAAGCACGCCAAGGCGATCGTTCTGAAAAACCGGAAGGAAGTCAAGGCATTTCTTCGGAATCTGGGGGACACGCTGCCCGACTGAATCCAACACGACAAAAATTGACAGCCCCAACCGTCAGGTTGGGGCTGTAGAGATATTGAATTCTTACACGATGCCCTGTGCGGTCATGGCGTCGGCGACTTTCAGGAAACCGGCGATATTGGCACCGGCAACGTAGTTGCCCTCCATGCCGTATTCCTTGGCGGCGTTGTCCAGATTGTGGAAAATATTCACCATGATGGTCTTCAGCTTGGCATCCACTTCCTCGAACGTCCAGCTGAGGCGCTCGGAATTCTGGGTCATTTCCAGCGCGGAGGTGGCGACGCCGCCGGCATTGGAGGCCTTGCCGGGGCAGAACAGAATGCCGTGATCCTGCAGGTAAGCGGTGGCGTCCAGAGAGGTGGGCATGTTGGCACCCTCGGCCACGGCGAAGCAGCCGTTTGCCACCAGCGTCTTGGCGTCGTCCAGCAGAAGTTCGTTCTGGGTGGCGCAGGGCAGAGCCACGTCACACTTTACCGTCCACACGCCCTTGCCTTCGTGGTAGACGGAGTTGGGACGCGCCTTGGCATACTCGGTCAGGCGGGCGCGGCGCACCTGCTTGACGTCGATGAGGGTGGCCACATCGATGCCGTCGGGATCGTAAATCCAGCCGGTGGAATCGGAACAGGTGACGGGCTTGGCACCCAGCTGCCATGCCTTCTCAATGGCGTAGGTCGCCACATTGCCCGCGCCGGAGACCACAACGGTCTTGCCCTCCAGGGACTTGCCGTTGCAGCGGAGCATTTCGTCCGTCAGGTACAGCAGGCCGTAACCGGTGGCTTGGGTACGGGCAAGGCTGCCGCCGTAGGAAAGGCCCTTGCCGGTGAGCACGCCCTCGTACAGATTGCGGATGCGCTTATACTGGCCGAACAGGTAGCCGATCTCCCGGCCGCCCACGCCGATGTCACCGGCGGGAACGTCGGTATCCGCGCCGATGTACTTATACAGCTCCGTCATGAAGCTCTGGCAGAAGGCCATGACCTCCCGGTCGGACTTGCCCTTGGGGTCAAAGTCGGAGCCGCCCTTGCCGCCGCCCATGGGCAGGGTGGTCAGGCTGTTCTTGAAGGTCTGCTCGAAGCCGAGGAACTTCAGGATGCCCTGATTGACAGAAGGATGGAAGCGCAGACCG
>OHSS01000547.1_pt1 | contig 9792 bp, 12 predicted proteins | sample 1578781 | NCBI WGS metagenome assembly OHSS01 (sample SAMEA3879554, study PRJEB24766) | human gut metagenome | biome: human-associated habitat; feature: feces | place: USA | collected 1985/1987
TTTCAAAATCCCTCGACCACTCCACACTGAATACTTCATGACCTCTTTTCTCAAAAGCCTTTCCGATGCTTCTGGTTCCTGCAAATAATTCTAATACCTTTATAGCCTCATACCGATAGCGGTGCGCACCTTATCTCATGAGGCTATCTTTCTCCTTTCCACTGTTTTCCTGCCCTTACTGGCTTATTCTGTATACAGATTTATTGAATGGCATAAAAATTTCTTGTTTCTCTGCCTTTCAATCCCTGATAAAATAAAAAAACTGACATCACTTTCTCAAAATTTCCAAAAAAGTTATGCCATCCGTAGAACTGCCCAACGGCTCTGCCGGTGGGTGTTTGACGGTTTATGCCGCCCTCTGGCGGCATAAACCCTTTAACCTGCACTATTTTCGACCCTATATTTACAGCCCTAAATTCCCCGGTTTTTAGGTTTTCCATGCTCACAAAAGCTGCCATTCCCGGATATTTCCGTTATTTTTCTCCAAATCGGCTCACACAGGGCAGAACAAGTGCTGGTCGGTCACTTTATCCACTTTTGTAAAACAAGGGCACAAATCGGCTCACGGACGGTCACAGGGGGGATTTGCTTTTCCTTCTCCCTGCTTTCCAACCGCCACTCTTCTGCCATTACTCATTCTGCGCAGACATTCCGGCAGATGCTCCAGTGCCTCTCGCAGTATTTTTATTGCTTTTCTTGATGGCTGCCGGAACATCTCCCCTGCTGTCGATGTATTCTCTCACGGCCTGGGGAACATATTTTTCATACATTTTTCCCAGCACTTCGTTCAATTCAGACTCAAAGTCTGCATCCTTTTTTCCCATGTACTGCTTGATCGCATTCAGCTTTTCCTCTTCATACTTGATGGTTACCACTGCCTGTTTCATGTTCATCTACCTCCGTATTTCCAAATAATTTTTATATCTTTTTCTGCAAGACACAGCTTGGAAAGACCTCCTGCTGTATCACATTTCCTGTATCATCCCATTGGTTTCGTTCTGACTCTGGGACTCCAGATAATTCATCCACGAATCTTTTTCCACGCCAAACAGACCATCATGGGAAAGGATTTCATCTTTTGTTTCCAACGTAGCTTCGGCTCCGTCATCATACAATTTATGTAATACCAGCTCTGTATCCAGCAGTTCTAATGCCCTTTCCTTCGTAAGCGGAAGCATGCCATCCCATGTATATCCATAGGCATGCATCTCTTCCATACTTACCTTGTCAGGCATCAAAAATTCTTCCTGTGATGCCACCACACGGGATAAGGTCTGCGTATCCCTGCTGTACTGATATACTTCGTCCGATAAAATTTCAGTCGGGAGCAGTTGTGTACGGTTCACCTCTTTTACCATTTCACGCAGCGTATCAAAGTCTGTATCTTTCCCCTTCCTTAACAAAATACTTTCATGGATAGAGGATGGTAAAACAACCATGTCCCCGCCAATCTCTTCTGCTATCCTGCTCATGACTTCCTTGTCGAACATATAAGCAGCGCCATAGTGTTTATCCTTATTAGTGAGGACATACATCTCAATAAGTTCTGCACCTTCTGGTATTTCATTATAGCCAAGGGAACGTAATACATTGCTCATGGAAGCAAACTCCGGCGGAAAATAGTTATGCATATTGTCCCACGCTACTTCCTTTAATGTTTTTTCATCGATTCCCCACATTTCCAAATGGTTATTATGGACTAATACACTTCCCTTTTCGCCATTGGGAAGCTCCATATTGACTCTGTAAAGAAGTGCCAGATCTTCTCTCAGTTCATGCGGTACCTTCTCCAGCAATTCCTGATTCATCCCGGCATTCTGTACCACAACAAAAATGCTGTTCTTTACACTATCATACTGAAAACTTTCGACAGGAAATTCGCTTACCTGCTCCATACTTTTCATGTACATGTCTGCTATTTTCTGTAAAATGTCATCCATCCTGACTCCATCTGTATAGGCCTGATAGTATGGCTCCAGATAAATGACAGGTACAATATTGCTGTCTCCCTTGATGGAAAGTGCATCCAAAACCACATCATTGTTCTTTCTCTGCTTCGTAATACCAATCTCATGCACACTATAATCCTGTGGCAAAAACTCTTTGATATGGTCTGCCACATACTGTTTAAAGCCTTCATAATTCATAAGTTTCTTACCTCCTGTTCTCTACATGCTCATGGACATACCGCCAGTCTGCTCCTGTTCCGGTTCCTGCTCTTCTGTCTCCGAATCCTGTTCTGCTCCGTTATTTTCCTGCTCTAAAACAGTCTCTCTTGCGGTCTGCTGTCTGGTACTGCGTCTTCCCTGTCCTCTCCCCTGTCTTGCGTTTCCGGCTTCATTCTGGGCAGGCTCTTCCGTCTGGGGAATCATCTTGCTTTCCACAAATTTTCTGACCTGCTGGGGCACACTTTTCTCATAGGTCTTATCCAGATGCTCCCTTAACACCTTCTCCACAGTGGTATCATTTTCCTTTAAGAAAAACTCCAGTGCCTCCATTTTTGCTTCGGGAAACCCGATCTTGATTTCTCTCTCTGCCATTTCTCTTTCCTCCTTTCCGCAGGAGAAAGTTTCTCCTGCAAAGCAAAACAGATGCCTTTGGCATCACAAAAACTACTGTGGCCTGCCATACAGCACCTGTTTATCACTGTCAAATAAATTCCGATGTACTACTTTTCCTTTGGAATAGGATGCATCCACTACCATTCCATTTCCTACATAAACACCCACATGGGTGATGTTCATAAATCTCCCGTTTGGCTTATGGCTCCAGAACACAAGGTCCCCCGGCTGCAAATCCTCCTTTGCAATCGTAAGGTTATGTTCCACCATGTACCTTCCCTGCTCTGCCGCAGTTCCGGGTATGGTGATTCCAGCCTGTCTGTAACACCACATGGTCAGATAGCTGCAGTCCGTATAATTTCCTTTGCCACGATAGGTCTGGGAATAGGGATGCCCCAGCCTTGACAGGGCAAGCTCCACTACCTTTCCTCCCACCTCGCTTGCAGGCAGATCATAATAAGTAACATCGCCACCGCCATGCCAGTTGCTCCAGTCTTCAAAGTCATCCCCTTCCATCGGTGCGGTGGTATTGTATTTTGCCAGATACCACACATTCACAGCATTAGACTGCTGTTCATAGGTGAGGGACTTTCCATAATCCCTGCTAATCTTTTCAAACAGCTCTACCTTATCCGTGACCGCCACTGCCACCACATAGGTTTCTTCACTCTCACTGCCATCCGGGTTTTCTATGGTTCTAGTGCGTTCTTCATAATTCACAAAGCACTCCGCAAACCGCTGGTAATCAGAGGCATCCAGCCGGACCCTGTCGGCGCCGAAATACAGAGAATAGAACACGGCTTTGACCAGATAACGGTCTGTAAGCTCTCCTTCTGTCATGCTGTCGATTTCTCCAAGAACCGTATCCAGTTCCCCGAAGCTTTCCTGCATCTGGCCGATATATTCCCGGTAGTCAGCAGGCATACCGGAGGGAATGTTTCCTCCTTCAAATGCCAGACGGACAGCAGACCGGTTATGATCTGCCCCGCCAGATGCGATGCTTAAGATGCACACGATAATCAGGATAAACGGCAGACACAAAGCGGCAATTACGGAAGCGATTCCAGTCCAGACCTTTTTATTGGTACCCACTGCAATGGCGGCTTTGGCAATCATTGCAGCAGTTGTTGGTTCCATGGGTTCACCTCCATTCCCTCACAAACAGGTTCTCTTTCTGCCAGTTCCTTGCAATGGGATACACTCTCAAGCAGACGGTTTACATCAAAGCCTGCCTCCAGATATCCGGTTGTGATGGTTTCCAGATAGGGTACCGATGGCATTCCGATTTCATGTCCCTCATTCATGGTATAAGCCATGATGGATTCTGAGCCTTCTTCTGTCTGCACTTCCAGATTCACCTTGCCATAAAGCCTCGGATATCCTTCGTAAATATCCAGATTTCTTTCATCCTCCGGTCCAATCTCCCAGATAAGAACAGGAACGCTGGCTCCCTTCTTTGGTTCCACCGTTGCCACTGCCGACTTTGGATATCCCCGAAACAGTAACTCATGATCCCTGATTTCTCCCTTGCCGATTACCTTTGCCGTGGGACATCTTCTTGCCATCTGCTCCAGATTCAGATTGGAGCCATAAGCGATATATTTCTTTCTCTTTTCCATTTTTTGCTTTCCCTCCTATAACGACAAATGCATGCCCTGCTCCTGGCATTCCTCTGTCTCCTCTATGCTTTCCGTTATTTCTTCCGACTGCACCGCCTCCTCCGATGCCTGTAGTGACTCTTTTTCCTTTTTTGCTTTAAGCCTCTCCTTTTGTCTCTCTGCCTGTTCCGGGTCCTTCCATGCAATCCCGCCCTCAAGATTCTCCAACAGGAACTTACGGGCGGTCTTAAATTCATCCCCGATCATTCCCAGACGGAGGAGCCATGTGCGGAAGGTATATTTCTCGTTGGTGCTGGTTGTCTTGATACGGCTGGCACTGCTCTGGTTTAACGCCTGTGCAGAGATGGCAAGGCAGAGCTGTATATAGGTCTTGATTTTTCCTGCGTGGGTAGTGGAATTAAAGAGCCTAAACTCAATGGTTCCCTTCTGGAACACACTGTGCAGGTTCAGACAGTGGTATCTGCTCTCATGGTAATGCCTGTTTCTGCCATCCCTTCCCCTGTACCAGATGTTGCTGACTTCCTCTATGGACTTTGGTTTTTTCTGGTTCAGTTCCTGCAAAAAACTTTCCTCCACTTTTTTGCAGTATCTGTGTTCCCTCTCCACATCTACCTGCAATGCTTTATAAATCAGATCCTCCTTGCAGTACATGATGTTTGTAATGTTGCGGAGTGTTCTTGCCGTATAGGGTGCTGCATTCACATGAACATGGATACCGGCATTTTCCCCGGCTATGGCTCCTGCGTGTCTTAACTGCCGTACCAGTTCCTGAATCGTTGGGATATCTGCATACTCACAGATGGGGGATACAAATTCCACCTTGTACTCATCCCCGGCAGAACCGCCTCCCTTTTTCACTGCAACAATACTGGAGTCATACATGACCTTCCACTTTCTTCCCTGTTCGTCCCTGACACTGTATTCCTCATAATAGCCGCCATCGTAATGGGGTTCCTGCCCCAGATACTTTCCAATTACCTCTGCCGCCCTTTTTCTGGTAAGACCGGTCAGTTCTATTTCAATCCCGAATTTCTGCTCCCGTAAATCCATCGACATTCCCGCTTAGCGGCCTCCTGCATTACCAAACAGCTTCTCCTTATATTCCGGTGCATGGACCATCAGGTTGTATCTTTCGTTGCCGCACTTATAGAGGCACACACCTCTCTGGGGATAACGGATCAGGTTGTACTCACTCTTCTCAAGCTGCAGGGTATCGATGTAAAATCTGGCATCGATATTTCCGGCATTGAATAAAAAGGCATGTGTCGGAATGGAAAACAGCGGTTTTGTATATTCTCTGATACCGTCAATATTAAAGTCCTCCAGATTCTGGCTGGCGAGAATGACTGCACTTTCCTTTTTACGGACACGTTTCATGAAGTTGCGGATGTATTCCACCGCTGTCAGGTTGGTCAAGAACAGATAAAACTCATCGATGCTGGCGGCAGTATATCCATTGGTAAGCAGTTCATTGGACATGTAGGAAAGAATGTTAAACAGCATGGCATCCTTCACATTTCTGCTTGCCTGCAGCAGCCCTTTAACACCGAATGTCAGGAAGCTGCTGTCCGTGATGTTGGTATGTCCGTCAAAAAATTTGGACTCCGCTCCTTTACACATGGAGTGAAGTCCTAAACAGATCTCCTGCAAAAGCTCTGCGGTATACAGTTCTTTCTTCTTGGCATCGTAGTGCCTGTATTCCTCTTCCATCAGATCATAAAGATCTGAAAGGATGGGGTAATCCGTAGGTGTCAGCTTACTAAAGTCCGTATCATCCCGGATATTCCACTTCTCATACAGCTTTCCTAACATGATTTCAATGGTATCAATCTGGCTGTCCGTGAAATTCTTGTAGGTACCAAAAAAGTCCTTTAAGAAAGAGATGTGCTGGCTTAATCTGGAGGAACAGCGGAATGTATATGGTGCGTCCGTATCCTCCGGGCTTCCGTTCTCATCCCAGGTCTTTGGCTCCAGCACGTTGATGATATACTCTCCGCTCATCAGATCCACAAAGCATCCGCCCAGATTATTGGTAAGGTCTATGTATTCATGCTCCGGATCAAGGCAGATGACCTTCATGCCGGATTGCCTTAAAATGGTCAGTATCAGCTTTAACAGATAGGACTTTCCCTGTCCGGAGTTTCCAAGGATCAGGATATTGGCATTGGTCTTGTCATCGGCTCTCTGGTTAAAGTCCACAATGACATTGCTCCCAAACTTATCCCTGCCGATATAAAAGCCATTCTTATCTGTCTTGCCGGAATAGTTAAAAGGGAACAGATTTGCCACACTGGAGGCAGGGAGTGCCCGTTCAAACTGCTCTCGGAACACATTTCTTCCTGCCGGGTGGACACACAGAAAGCCCTGTTTCTGGCGCAGCAGGAGCTTGTCCACATTTAGCTTGGAACGGATTAATTCTGTCAACACCTCCGTCTGCAACAGCTTCAGCTTTTCCATATCCGGTGCAGACAGTTCAAGAAACACAGCGGTGTGTAAAAGCGGCTCCCTGTTCCTGTGCATGGTGGAAATGATGGTTGTCACATCCTGCAAGTTGCTTGCTGCGGTAACCGTTTCCTGTAAGTTCTCTGTGTTCCCCTGTTTCATGCGGTTCTTGTTGGCCGCATTGCTGATAATCTTTTTCTCCTCTGTCGGTGTCACCTGTCTGGTGTAGATTCTTAAGGTAACACCATCCTTTTCCCCAAGGTGTCTTAAAATCGCCTGTTCATCCGTGGCTGTCGGGTATTCACGGAGTGCCCAGACACTCCGGTAGGTATTTCCACAGATATAGTGATCCGTATAAAACTGAATGACTGACGGGGCAATCATATCCAGAAACCCTTTCAGCTTTGCCTCTGCTGTGGATTCTGTTTCCCTGTTTTTCTTTCTGTTTTTATTCAATGGATACCTCCTGTTTCTTCATTTTGGGCAGAAAAAAAGTACCAAACGTTTTCGTCTGATACTTTATTTTCTGCGATATTTACTTATCATTTTTTCATTACATCGTCTGCGTCGGTGCCTTTATGTCCTGCTCCTGCACATGGGCAAGGTACTTATCCAGCTGTTTTTCTTCCAGTGCGGCAACCAATTCTGTGAATGGCTGTAAATCTCCACCGGCTGCATATTTATCCAACGCATTGTAATAATCCAGCCTGTCTTCTTTTGCTACGGATACCGGTAAAAAACCGTTTTTCAGCAGCTGGTAGTTCATAAGAATTCTTGAGGTTCTTCCGTTTCCGTCCAAAAAAGGATGGATACGGACAAATTCTGCATGAGTCCATGCTGCCAGTTCGATTCCATTAAGACTGCTCTTTTCTGCCAGTTCCACATAGAAATTTTTAATCTGGGCATACATATCATTCCCTGCCGGTGGGGTATGGCTTGCACCACTTATTACTACCTCTTCCCTGCGGTAAATGCCTCCTGTCAGAATATTTTCCATCAGAAGTGCATGAATGTCCTTTACGATTTTTTCATCCAGTGTCAGACCTTCTTTGATACAATCCTTTACATACTGATATGCTTTCTTGTGATTTACTACTTCATATAACTCTCGCAGGGATTTGCCGCCGATAGCAATCCCATCTTCCAACACTACCTTGGTTTCCATCAGGGTTAAGGTATTCCCTTCAATGGCAGTGGAATTATGTGCAAACTCAATTTCAAAGGCTTTCTCGTAAGAAGCAATTGTCATTTCCGGAAAGGTATCCCTTGCCGCTTCATATCTCTTCTGTTTTTCCAATACTTCCGTTATATTCAAGATTACACCTCTTTTCCTAAAATCATTCATTATCATTATATCTGCAACCGGTTGGATTGGCAATCGAAATCACAGGTTTTTAATCAGCTTCTATTCATTTAGGATAATCCACCTTTCTCCGTCAAATTCCTCGAATTTTTCGGTTGTCACATTCTGCTCAAAATACACTGCAAGGATTCTTTTGATATCCTCTTCCTCTGCCCTCTTGGATGTAAATCCCTGCTCTGCCAACATTTTTTCAATGCGGTTTAAGTAGGAAAAAATCTCATTTTCCTTCTTTTCACGAAGCCTGATGATCAGCAGAAACTCCCTTGCTGTTGCCATCTGTACCTGCATGCGGTCTAAGTAATTTGCATCCTTTTCCAGCAGTTTTCTTACCACAGGATTGGTTTCTTCCTCCATCCGCTTCTTCAGATATCTTTTGTTGTCCTCAAAATTCTCTCTGGAATTTAAGCACATCATTTCGATTTCCGTGATGCCCTTAAGCACCGTCATCAGTCCATAGATTCTCGCTGACAGACTCTCCTCTGACAGCACGGAAATGTTGCTGGGCTGGATTAAAAAGTAAACCAGCTCCTCATTCCTGTATGTTCGGATACTGTAATCCGTCACTTCTCTGGTTCCCATCAGTTCTCTGGTGGATTCCATGTTCTTTTTACTCATCCGGTGTGTACCTCCATTCATATTGCTGCTGATCCATGAAAAAATAAGCACAGGCATACCGGATAAAATCCATAATGGTCGTATCCTCCACCTGTATGGTCAGGAAAGCATAGGCTCCTGCGATGACTAACGGGAACCACACCCCTGTATAGGCGAACGCAAACACAGAGAATAAAATAATGATTCCGACAATGGCTAAGTCCTTTAAACTCCACAGCCACATGGTTGCCTTTGCCTTCAAGTTATCGGGATAGATATACATCCTCTTCCTCCTCTCCCATTTTTCGTAAAAAATAAGCGATGCCGCATAGAATAAAATCCACACATGGCACCGCCACACTGTTTCCCAATGCTCTGTATCTTGCACTGTCACTTGCTCCCGGTATGTCTGTCCAGTAATCCGGAAATCCCATCAGCCTTTCGCACTCCAATGGTATAAGTCTTCGTACCAGACTGCTCATATCTACAATGCATTTGCCTTGGTCCACATATTGGTTACTGATCATCTTCTCATCCCCGGCACACAGACTTCCTATGACCTCTTGGTATGGTTTTCGCTCATTTTCCGGAGCAAACACACAATGCCTGTCTTCTGTGGTCAGGGTATAACTGATGCCCTGCTGGTACCCACATCCGTTTCCACCATTCTTTTCCTTCCGGTTTATAATGTTTCCGGCAATGCAGAATGGTTCTTTATTAACGGCAAGGGGTGTATTGTTTCCTCCTGTACCTAGTGCTGATGTAATGGTCTGGGCAACCTCCACAGGACCGGTATACCGGGTGTCTGGTCCGTGATTGTCAAACAGTATCGGCTGGTTATTTCCTGCCATGCCTGCCGCTGCGGTAATGGTCGGACAGTACCCGATTCCGATTTCCACATTCCCCTGACTGGTTGCCATGATAATGGGCGGATTGGAACGTCCGTGTGCAAGCAGGGTTCCGCTTTTATTTTCATGCACATCCATCCGCTCTCCGCCCTGATCTAACAGGCAGATTACATAGTCTTTTCTGGGACTTGCCCTGCCTGCATCAGCAGTGCCTGTTTTAAAATAGCAGGCAACACCTTTCCTCTCTTCTCGCTTCTTCTGATAATTCCTCCACACGCTGTCGGACTCAAATAGTATTTCACCGGCACTGTGTCCTCCAAAATCTGCGACAAGGAAGATGCGATTTCTTCTCTGGGGGACACCCC
>OHSS01000549.1_pt1 | contig 9765 bp, 5 predicted proteins | sample 1578781 | NCBI WGS metagenome assembly OHSS01 (sample SAMEA3879554, study PRJEB24766) | human gut metagenome | biome: human-associated habitat; feature: feces | place: USA | collected 1985/1987
AATATGAAAACATATATCCCTAATCCTCTCGATACAGAGCATATCGTACTTCCTGAAGCATTAAACGAACTGACTGAACAAATGGCCCGTAACGTACACGAAGTATGGGCAAAAGGCCGCATTGATGAAGGTTGGAGTTACGGTGAGCAACGCGATGATCAGCAGAAGAAACATCCTTGTCTGGTTGCATACGAGGAGCTGCCCGAAACTGAACGTGAATACGACCGGAATACCGCTATCCAGACCCTTAAACTCATTCTTAAACTCGGATTTAAAATCAGCAAGTATTCTATAAGGTCAATTGATTCAGCCGTCATTGCACGAATCAAGCGCATTTATCGCGGGTTCTGTTGGACAATGGGAGGAACTCTCGCAATAGCAGCCTTAGTCATTGTTTCATTAGCTTTCTCGCCCTATTTTGAATATGATTCATGGCCTATTCTTGTGACAATGACTATTGTTGGTTTGTGCGCTATATGCTGGACGGGCTGCTATGGCAGACAACTGCTGAAAATCTATACGGACAGTCGCAAACAGATTTTTGACACCGAGCTGTCACTCTATCGGGAATCCGTTCGTCGCGAGGAACTAATCTTAAATGAACAGACCAATGACGAGTTGCAGAATCTCAAGATTGAGATAAAGCGTAAAGATCTTAAAATAGCTGAACTGGAAAAAGAAATCAAGAAAATTAAAGAAGGCAAATAATTTCAATCTCCCGCAAAGTATCGCCTATGAACTCGCTGATTCGTTTTTTCACACTCCGTTTTGACCGGACTTTCTCAGGCCACGGACGTACACAGTTTGCCTGGTTAGCGGGTGTGCTGTTGCTTTTTTTCGGCTTCATTTATCTGATTAGCTGGTTCTTTTCCTTTCCGGAACCTACGGACACTCCTTCATCGAACTCCGGCACTGAAGTCCCGATGGGACGCCTGCTACAACTGATTTGCCTTTTTATCGATCCGGGTAGCGTGGCCAATGTACCGGCAGAATTACGCTGGTTCTCGCTGATTGTGGCCATTATGGGATTGTTACTTTTCACTGGATTATTGATTTCTGTGGTGTCAAACATGCTGGAACGTCATGTAGAACGTTATCGCGAAGGTGATATTTCTTATCCTCTTGAAAAGCATGTTGTAATTATCGGTTTCGACGAAATGGTTCCGATGCTTGTTCTGCAAATATGTACCGACCCTCAATACGAGGATTGCTACATATTAATTCAAAGCGTGCAACCAAGCTCTGAAGTACGAAACCGCATCCATACCGTGCTCGACACTGAGCAGGAGAAACGTGTACTGGTTCTGCACGCACAACGAAACTCTACGGAGGAACTGGAAAAGCTCTATACGACCAGTGCCCGCGAAATTTTCCTGATTGGTGAGTCGAATGAGTACGACCATGATTCGCTTAACATTGACTCGTTGCAGAAAATAGTAGCAATTCACCGTAAGAAATCAAACTGCCCGCGTATTACAGTATCGGTATTGTTTGAGTATCAAACTACTTATGCTGCCTTCCAGGTTTCGGATTTGGCCGAAGAGTGGCGTAAGCAAATTGATTTCCACCCGTTCAACTTCTATGAAGAGTGGGCCAAAAAGTTATTAGTGAAAAGACACTATGGGGAAGAAAATGCAAAAGTGGAATATCCTGCACTGGACCGTGAACCGATTACATGGGAAAGTGACCGGTACGTTCACTTCGTCATCATCGGAATGAGCCGGATGGGAGTGGCGCTGGGAGTAGAAGCAGCACACTTGCTTCACTTTCCTAATTTCTGTCGTGACAAACGACTGAAAAGTCGGATTACTTTCATCGATGCAGATGCTGATATAGAAATGAATTTTTTCAGGGGGCGTTATCGTCATTACTTTGATCTTTCCTTAAGCTATTACCGCGACATGGAACAGATTGAGAAAGTCCATACGATTCTTCCCAATCAGATATATGGTAAAGAGGTGAACTTTCTAGATATAGAGTTTGAGTTTATCAAAGGACAGGCCGAAACTCCGGAAATACAGCAGCTGCTAGCCCAATGGGCAAAGGATCCACAGCAGGAACTGTCTATCGCCATCTGCCTGAACTTCCCGCCACAAAGTATGGCTATGGGGCTTTATCTGCCTGATGTAATTTATGATCAGAATATCCCAGTCTTTATCCGACAGGAGACTTCAAGTGCGCTGCTCGATATGCTTAACAACCGTATCAAGAAAGAATCGTTGAACCGTTATTCACATGTGTATCCGTTCGGTATGTTGACTAATTGTTTCGATTTGGACCGTCACAGTGCTCGTCGGGCCCAATTGGTCAACTATATCTATGACTTTAAAAATAAGTATAAATCCAGTCCGGCAGCCTGCCCTTCGGAGAGTGAATTGTTAGACGGATGGAATAAATTACAAGTGGCCCTCCAGTGGTCAAACCTGTATTGCGCCGATTCGGTAGATTTGAAACTTCGTTCGCTGGGCTTTGGAACAACATCCCCCTTGCGATTGACAACCGAACAGATTGAGCTGATGGCTGAGGTGGAGCATAATCGCTGGAACATGGAAAAATTACTTTTAGGGTATCGCAAACCGACACCCGAGGAAGAAGAAAAATGTAAAGACAATGCGGTACGTAAGGAATACAAGACAAAGCGTTTTGTTCATACCGATATTCGCCCCTATTATCAGCTGGATGAAGGAACCAAAGAATATGACCGCTGTATCTCAGAGTGTTTGCCGTTGATTGCAGAGCAATAATTATGTAGCTTTCGCACTTACCAATTCCTTTATCGTTTATTAGTCAATAATACTTGAAATACCTAAATATGATGAGTAGCCTCTCTCCTATTACCTAATTTTGGCGATTGACACAGCTTGCCAATAAGGATACCTTTGCGCCTGAAATCATCAGGATATGAAAACAATCGTTTTAGCCTTTTTCGCAAGTGCCAGTCTGGCTGCCTGGGGGCAGTCGTATAAGGTAACAGGGGCCGTACTAGATGCCAAATCGAAAGTACCGGTGGAATTTGCGACTTTGTGGATTGAAGGAAGTGGTATCGGTACCATGACCGATTCGCAAGGAAAGTTCGTCATTCAGCATCTGGCAGAAGGAAAGCATGAGGTGCTGGTGCGTTGTCTGGGCTATTCTGAATATAAATTACAGCTAGATGTCAGGAAGGATAAGGAGAACATCGTAGTATATCTTTCCGAACAGACTTTGGCCCTGAATGAGGTGACTGTTACGGCAGAAAGGAAAGCCACAGATGCTACTACGGCATACACGCTGGGCCGTACGGCACTGGACCATTTACAGAGTGTCAGTGTGTCTGACGCGTTAAGTCTCTTGCCAGGAGAACAGACTAGCAAGTTCAAGAGTCTGACTTCTTCCGCTCAGGTAATTACGCTGCGAGGAGAAAAAGCTGAAATGGGGAATCCCGATTTCGGAACCGTAGTTGAGATGGACGGGGTGCGCCTGTTGGGTAATGCTACGGCCGCTTCTACTTCCGGAACGGATACCCGTAACATTGGCAACAGCAATGTAGAACGGATTGAAGTCATCACCGGTGTACCTTCTGTAGAATATGGTGACCTGACCAACGGAGTAGTAAAAATCGTGACGCGCAAAGGAAAAAGTCCGCTGATTGTCGATGTGGCTGTGCGTCCTACCACCCAGTCGTATGCCGTAAGTAAAGGAGTGGAACTGGGGGCAAAAGCTGGCGTACTGAACCTGTCCTATGAACGGGTTCGTTCTGTGTCAGACATTGCATCGCCCTACACCTCGTATGTACGCAATGCGTTTGGCGTGAGATACTCTAACAGCCTGCATACAAAGACTGGAAAAACCTTGTCTGTTGATTTCAGTCTGAACGGTAATGTGGGAGGTAATAATACCGAGGCCGATCCGGATGCCTTCAAGGAAACTTATACCAAGAGTCGGGACAATGCGTTATGGAGCAGTCTCTCGTTTAACTATATGCTGAATTCGCCCTGGTTATCCAATTTGCGTGGAGGAGTGACTTTCTCGTACGCCGACAACCGGGTGGAAGAAAAGAAAAACCAGTCGGCTTCGTCCGTCCAGCCTGCACTGCATACTACCGAAGAAGGATATTTTGTGGCTTCCAAATATGAAGAGGATCCCTCCTCACCTATTATTTTGTTGCCCACCGGCTACTGGTATGTGACGTCATTCAACGACAGCCGTCCCATAAATTACACTGCCTACCTGAAAGCGCGCTGGAGCCATAAAATCGGGAGCATAACCAGCAACCTGCTGGTAGGAGCAGATATGAAAGGAGAAGGCAACCTGGGTAAGGGAACGTATTATGAAGACATGTCGGTGGCTCCCACCTGGAGGGAATATCGTTACGATGAGTTACCTTTCATGCACAATCTGGCTGCGTATGCAGAAGAAGAGATAACCCTGCCTTTCCGTCATTCTCAGCTGTTGCTTAAAGGAGGACTACGAAGTGACATGACTTTCATTCCGGGCACGGTGTATGGCACCGTATCCAGTCTGTCTCCTCGTTTCAGTGCCAAGTATTCATTTGGCGAAAAAGAGCATGGTTTCTTTCAAGGGGCGACCCTTCGTGCCGGATGGGGAAAGGCGGTGAAACTTCCTTCGTTCGAGATGCTGTATCCCCAGGAAACGTATGTAGACCGTCTGGCATTTGCCCCTGGAGCAATGGCCGACGGAACAACCTATTATGCTTATCACACCCATCCTGTGCTTCCTGTCTATAATCCGGAGTTGCAGTGGCAGTACAGTATTATGCGGGAAGCGGGTATGGACATTCGTCTGAAGGGGGTACGGATTTCGTTGTCGTTCTTCTATAACACCCTGTCACAGCCTTATACCAGTACGCGTATCTATACTCCGTTTGATTATAAGTTGACCGACCAGAGCGCGCTCAATGATTGCCTGATACCTTCGGCCGACAGGGTGTATAGCATTGACCGTACGACAGGAGTTGTGACCGTATCCGACAAGAATGGGATACTTCCCTCTCAGACGCTTGCCTATAAGGAGATTCATGATTTCCAATCGGCCGTCATGAATGTGAATGGTTCTTCCTCTTCACGGATGGGACTGGAATGGGTGCTTGATTTTGACCGGATAAAAGCAATCAATACCTCCATCCGTATAAACGGGAAGTATTATCGCTACAAAGGAATTGATGAAGTGATGGTACCGTCTACCAGTAGCCTGACCGATACGGACGGACAGCCTTATAAATACATCGGTTATTATGTAGGAGGCAATGGCAACTATAACGGATTCATGACGCAGCGACTGAACACCAACCTGACCCTGGTGACGCACGTGCCGAAAATCAGAATGATTTTCTCTCTGCGTTTTGAGGGCACTCTTCTGAATACGCGGCAGAACCTGAGCGAATACAGCGGTGGAACCCGGAGCTATGTGCTCGACTCACAGAGTGATTATCTTCCCTCGTCCACCCAGACAGATATTTATAACGGAGCCAGTTACGTGGCTACGTATCCGCTGTATTATGTATCGAGAGAAGATATGGAAACCCGTATACCGTTTATGGAAAAGTTCCTGTGGGCTGCCGAACATGACAAGGAGTTGTATAACGAACTCAGTAAACTGGTGGTAAAAAGCACTACCGGCTATATGTTCAGGGAACAGGGATATTCCCCCTATTTCTCGGCTAACCTGAACGTATCGAAAGAAATCGGGAAGTACCTGACGGTGTCATTTTTTGCCAATAATTTCTTCTACAGCATGCAGAAGATAAAGAACTGGCAGACGGGTAATGAGGGAAGTCTGTTTGCTTCTTCGCTGGTCACTCCCTTTAACTATGGCATATCATTTAAATTAAAACTATAAACACGTATGAGTATGATGAAAAAGATGTTATTTGCGTGCTGTGTCTTAATCCAGATACTGGTTTTCAGTGCCTGTAAGGAGAAAGAAAACAGCGGTTATCAGGTGAGCAGTGTAAGCATTCGGCTGGTGTATCCCGAGGGAAGCGGATTTGAACCTGTGGAGGGAGTCAGCGTAACTTTGAAGAATACGTCGGGCAGTACTACCTTCAGTCAGTCGACCAATGCGGAAGGAGTGGCTGTTTTTGAAGTGCCACAAGGTATTTATGAAGCTTCGGCTTCCGACAAACGGGTGGCCGATGCCAAAGTGTATCTTTTCAATGGATTGAATACATCGGTCAATGTGACTCAGGAAACGGTAGAGGCTACCATCAAACTGGAAATGTCTTCAGGAGGTTCCGTACTGATTAAGGAACTGTATGTAGGAGGCTGTCCGAAAGACGATGGTTCGGGTACGTTTGCCATGGACCAGTATGTCGTGCTGTATAACAATTCTTCGGAAACACTCGACATCAGCGACTTTGCATTGGGTATGGTCAATCCTTACAACCCTCATGCGTCGAATAAGGACTATGTGAACGGTGAACTCTTTTATGCGGCAGAAGGATGGATACCGGCCGGAACGGCTGTCTGGTATTTCGACAAGCAGGTACAGCTGGAAGCCGGAAAAGAACTAGTGATTGCACTGGATGGGGCCATCGACCACACACAGACCTATTCTCAGTCCGTAAATCTGACCAACAGTACCTATTACTGTCTGTATGACATTGAGGACTTCAACAATGCCAAATACTATCCGTCACCTTCCGAACTTATTTCTACCGACCATTACTTGAAAGCTTACAAATACGGTTTGGGTAATGCATGGCCTGTCAGCCAGTTCGGTCCGGCATTCTTTGTGTTCGGTCCGGAAGGTACTACCCTACAGGCTTTTGTAGACGATGCATCCACCACCAACCTCTATGGAGGAAGTGCCAGTCAGCCGCGTAAGAAAGTGCCGGCAGAGTGGGTGGTAGACGGTATCGAAGTATTCGTGCAGGGAGCCGACGGCAACCAGAAGCGCCTTCTTCCCTCGGTAGATGCAGGCTATGTGGAACTTATTCACGGCATGGGATATACCTTGTATCGCAACGTAGATAAAGAGGCTACGGAAGCACTTGCGGAGAATGAAGGAAAGCTGGTCTATAACTATTCGCTCGGTGTAGGAAATTCAACCGATGCCAGCGGAATAGATGCCGAGGCATCCTTGAAAAACGGAGCCAGAATTATTTTTCAGGATACAAACAATTCGACAGCTGACTTCCATCAGCGGAGCAAATCTTCTTTGAGAAACTAAACATGAAGCATTATTGTATCGCTTGCTTTTTTCTTGTACTTGTGGCGGGAGGCAGGTCCTGGGGAAGTGTTCCCTCAGGGACCTCCTCTCCTCTTCGTACAGACTTTCAGGAAACCTTGTGGAGGTATGCGGCTTCTGCCGGAAGCAATCCTTCTTTTCTGTCGGGGATGGAGTGCGGACGCATCTCCTATCTTCAGGCGGAAGGCAGTTACGGAAGCGGGAAACTGGTGAATTATTATCAGTCGGATAGCCGGCTGGGCGGATTGGTCTCAACCGAATCCTACTGGCGGCTGAACTCGCGACTGGTATTAGGAGGTGCCATGGCATACGGCACGGAAAAAGGCAAGCACATGTCGGGTTCGGCTTTTCTGCATCCGGAAGAAACGCCTTTTGACATTGTGGAGATGGACGACTCGGGAGCCGGTACGAAACGGCATGAATGGTACATGCTCAAAGGAGAAGCAGGCTATCTCCTCACTCCTCGCCTTTCATGGGGAGGGGAACTGGAATACCGTACGGAAAACTACGCCAAGTTCAAGGACTTGCGGCATCAGAATTCCCTGATGAACCTGCATTTGTCGACGGGCTTCTCGTATGAACTCTTTTCCGGATGGCAAGTCGGACTTTCTTACGGGTATTTGCGCAACGTAGAAACGGTAGGCTTCGGCATCTATGGAACGACCGACCGTCAATACACTTCTCTCATCAGTTTTGGAGGTTTCTACGGGCGCAGTGAGGTGTTTGGTGAAAGTGGATATACTTCGAACACGACACCCTTGTTTACTCAAACGCATGAAGTAGCCTTTCAGGGACAGTTTCATCGCGGAGACCTGCACTGGTTTCAGGAGGTATTCATCCGAAAGACTTCCGGACGCTTTGGAAGCGGTTCTTCAACTTCCATCACCTACTCTACTCATACAGGGAGTGAGGTGGGTTACCGTACAAAGCTTACCTGGCAGCAGTCCCGACTTTTTCAGGCGATGGAACTGGGTATCGCATTGAAATCACTGGAGAACAGGGAAAACTCATATAAGGAGAGTACGGACGAACTGGGCGTATCGCAGATTGTCTATTACGGAAGCAATGAAGTGATGAGCAGGGACCAACTGCGTGCCTGGCTGGCGTATCAACTTCTTTCAGGAGGTAAAGAGAGCCGTTCAGACTGGTCGGCCGAAGTGCGGATGGACTATCGTTCCCGCTCTGTGACGGCATCGCAATATCCGTTCTTCCGGAAGCAGAGTCTGCACGTTACAGAGATGTGGCTTCAGAGTGCCAGAAATTGGTATAAAGGCCGGCAGGTATGGACTGCTTCCGCTGGACTGGGCTTGCAAGGCGGATGGGGCTGTATGAAGGAAGACGGACAATATGTCAGTGTATCGGAGGACCAGCAACGTCCGGCAGAAAGAGCAGACTTGCTGGTGGAAGAATACGACTATCATACAGCTGTCCGGCTGGTGCCGTATGCGGCCGTGGGGTATGAAAGAGAAATTACTCCTGCCCTGTCCGGTTATGTCCGGGGCGAGGTGACGTATGCCAGGGCTTTTACAACTACAATGGCAGGAAAGGATTTCGTGCAACCCGTCATCAAGGTTGGTGTAAAATTTTAAGAACTAATCATTTAATCGTTTTACAATGAGTAAAATAATAGAGTGTGAAAATATTACGCATTATTACGGAAACCGCTTGATTTACGAAAATCTCAGTTTCGACGTGGAGCAGGGAAAGGTATTGGGCCTGTTGGGAAAGAACGGTACTGGGAAAACCACCATCATCAATATCCTCAACGGTTACCTGAAGCCTCGTTCGGGCGTGTGCAGGCTGTTTGGTGAGGAGATGGAACACCTCTCTCCGCTTACCAAATCGAAGGTGGGACTGTTGCTGGAAGGCCATGTGCAACATGCCTACTTTACGGTTTCGCAAATAGAGAAATTTTATTCGGCCTTTTTCCCGAAATGGAAGAAAGAAGCTTATTATGAATTGCTGAAAAAATTGCAGGTACTTCCTTCACAGAAACTCTCTACCATGTCGTGCGGACAGCGTTCGCAGGTAGCGTTGGGACTGCTTTTTGCCCAGGACCCGGAACTGCTGATTCTGGATGATTTTTCCATGGGACTGGACCCGGGCTATCGCCGTCTGTTTGTAGAATATCTTCGGGAATATGCGTCGGCAGAGAACAAGACAGTCTTTCTCACTTCGCACATCATTCAGGACATGGAATTGCTGATAGATGATTGCATGATCATGGACTATGGCCGCTTGCTGTTGCATAAGCCGGTAAAGGAAATCATGCACCATTTCAAGCGATACCGTTTCACCCGTCCGGGAGATACATTTAAGCTGGACGCCGATGAAGATTTCTGGCATCCCTCCGCATTGAGCGATAAATGGGAAGTATATTCTTTTCTGCCAAAGGCCGAAGTCGAACAACGGTTGAAGGCGATGGGTGTCACGGAAATTACAGAAGAGAAGCTTTCGCTGGAAGATGCATTTATTGGTTTAACAGGTAAATATTAATGTCATGAATTTATTCAGAGCCTTGTCTTATACAATACTTCGGTAAATTTTTACCGATAAATTAAAATTAAACATAGAATC
>OHSS01000565.1_pt1 | contig 9625 bp, 7 predicted proteins | sample 1578781 | NCBI WGS metagenome assembly OHSS01 (sample SAMEA3879554, study PRJEB24766) | human gut metagenome | biome: human-associated habitat; feature: feces | place: USA | collected 1985/1987
CCCGGTGTTGCCATGAGTCCCCGAAGCGTATGCTTTGCGGCGATCTTTCGTACAGGAGGAAACATACAATTTATTAAATAATAAAAGATTATGAAAAAAAGAGTATTTTTGGCTTTGCTGGCTGCGGCTGCGGTAACTTTCGTCGGATGTTCGAAGGACGACGACGGGCCGGACGAAGGACCCCAGACCTATACGATCACTTTCGAGGGCGACGACTGGTCGCCGCTGGTGGTGGCGAACTATAACGGCGGTAAGGCGATGTCCGTAGTTTACGAAGATAAGGCGTACACCTGGACCGATCAGACCACGCAGCTGACTTCGCCCTGTCCCGAAGGTTGGGGATACCCGTTTATGGTATCGTCCTACAACTCCAAGGATATCGAGAAGTTCAACACCTACGAGCTTGACCTTTACCTATACAATGCCCGGAACGAGGATGCTACTACGGGCGGCGGCCACGACGGATCGGATAATTTCCTTATCGGTTACGGTAACTACGACGAGGCGCATCCCGACTATGGCGACAGCCGTCCTATTTTCGCTTTCGCCGATGGTGTGGCGCGTACGATCCAGAGCTGCTATATCAATTCGACCTGTTATTTCCTGAGTGTGGCAGCCAAGGGCAATGCTCTCGCACCTGCGCTTGAAGAGGGCCAGGATGTACTGATTCATGCTACGGGCTACGATGCCGCAGGTAAGGAGACCGGCACCGTGACGATGACTTTCGCATCGAAGGACAAGCTGATTAAGGAGTGGACCAAATGGGACCTCTCTTCGCTGGGCAAGGTGGCGAAGGTTCGTTTCAATATGACGGGCGGCCCCGATAACGGCTATGGCTTCTCGATGCCGGCCTATTATGCTCTGGATGACATTACGATCGAGCTGTAATGTTTTTCCGGAGAGTTTCCGGACCGATTTCGGCGATCGTTTCCGACTTGCGGAAAAGTCCGTGACGGACTGCACCGGGCGGAGGCGACGACTTTTGAAGATAAATCGTTTTTGTGTGCGTCGGCAGGGCGGGTTTCCGCTCTGCCGCGTGCCGTAAACGCGAATATATGTAACGTGCTATGTGGTTTTTTTCGAAAAGATATTTCCCGTTTTGGGCGGTGTTTGCGGCGCTGCTGACGACCGCCTGCAACAAGGACGAAGTGATTTTGGACGACCGGGATCATGCTCCCGTCATTACGCTCGACAGCGAGTCGGGGGTTTATACCGTCAAGATGGGCCGGGAGCTGACCATCGCTCCGACGGTGGAGTATGCCGAGGGAGCTACTTACTCATGGATCGTCGATGGCAAGCTGGCAGGTTCCGAACCGACCTATACGGCCGTCTTTACCGAACTGGGGGAAGTGTATATCACGTTCCGTGTCGAAACGGCTGCCGGAAAAGCCGAAGCGGAGCTGCGGGTGGATGTGCTGGAGCTTACTCCGCCCGTCATTTCGCTTGCACTGCCTGCCGAGGGGCTCAAGGTTCTGCCGGGTGTCGAATATACCTTCACTCCCGATATTCAGCATTCGGACCAGGAGGACTTCCGCTGCCGATGGCTCTGTGCCGGCGAGGTCGTTTCTACGCAGATGAGCTATACCTTCCGGGAAGAGGCGGTGGGGAGCTACCCGATCCGTATCGAGGCATCGAACGACGACGGAACCTCCTTCAAGGAATTTGTCGTGGAGGTCGTGGAGAAGATGCCTTCGGAGGTCCGCTTCGAAAAGCTCTCTCATTACTGCAAAACGACCGATCGGAGCACGTTCGTCGGCCGTGCGGTCTATCTTGCGCCGTCGCTGGCTTATATCGCCGATCCGCAGTTCGTCTGGTCGGTTGATGGGGAACCGGTCGTAGCCGAAACGGGTGCCGTGTTTAAGTTTACACCCGACGGGCCGGGCGACTATACCGTTCGGGTCGATGTGACCGAAGGCGGCGATGCTTCCGAGCGTCTTACGCGAAACATCGTCCGAGGGGTTGCTACGCTGTCTGCCGAGATCGTCGTTCATGCCTTTGCGGACGAGGAGCAGCGCCGACGCCCGGCGAGTGTGGCGAGCAGTCGTTTCCAGCATGCGGTTTACGAATTTCTGCCCGCTCCCTGGCAGTTGGTCGGCGAAAAGACCGAAGCCGGATATACGGGCAACGAGCGTACCCATGAAGATGCCGTGGCTTATGCAGCCGGGAGGCTGGAGGCGCGGAGTTATGTTTCGCTCGGGGGATTCGGCGGTTATCTGATCGTCGGGTTCGACCACAGTATCGCCCGAATGGAAAGCGGCTATGATTTTTCCATTGAGGGGAATGCATTCGACACCAGCTCGGAGCCGGGCGTGGTGTGGGTCATGCAGGACGTGAACGGCAACGGTGAGCCCGATGACGAGTGGTACGAGTTGCGGGGCAGCGAAACGGGTAAGGAAGGGACTGTTTCCGGTTATGCCGTGACTTATTACCGCCCTGCCGGAAGGGGGATGGACGTGCAGTGGACCGATTCGGAAGGTCGCAGCGGCACGGTCGAATACAGGGGTGAGTTTCACGACCAGGATTTCTATTATCCGGCTTGGGCCGCCGATACTTATACGTTGCGCGGTACGCTGCTCGAATCTCGGAATATGGTCGATGACAGAGGGTTTTGGATCAACCGCCCTTACGAGTGGGGTTATGCCGACAATTACGGAAGCGACTGTCTTGCGGGCGGCGATGCAATGGACGGAAAGGGACAGAGCAACGGATTCCGAATCGCCAATGCCATGCAGCCCGACGGAACGCCTGTCGAACTGAAGTACATCGACTTCGTCAAAGTACAGGTGGGGGTCAATGCCAAGAGCGGTCCGCTGGGCGAGGTTTCGACCGAAGTTTTCTCCTTCGCCGATCTTTCGATCGCGGAGTAAGGCTGCGGAACGAATCCGCCGGATTGCCTCTCTTTTCCGCTTGGGACAGGAGAAGAGTTGCCCGGAAACATCTGCAGAGAGAGAATCTACATCGACAAGAGAAGCTCCCGGAAACGATTTGCGTTTCCGGGAGCTTCTCTCTTGTACTGCTTGCGGTCGGAGTCTTCGGGTTCCGTTTACCGCGCTTAAAGCGTCAGGGGGAAACCCGCGTAGAAATCGAGGATCTTGGTGCGGAATATGAATTCGTATTTGGCCTGGATCTGGTCGGATTCGGCCTTCTGCATGCGGGTCTTGGCGTCGTTGTAGTCGAAGGTCGTCGAGCGGCCCGCAGCGTATTTCTCGGCTTCGTACCTGAAGGCGACCTGTGCGGAATTGAGCGCTTTTTCCGCCGAACGGTATTTCAACAGGGCGGCATCGGCCTGGTAGTAGGCCGTTTCGATCTCTTTTTGCAGGGTCTGCTCGGCTTCGGTCAGGACGAGCTGCTGGCTCCGTACGCCCAGTTTGGCCGTTCGCACGCTGTTGCGGGTCGCCATGCGGTTGAAGATGGGGATGTTGATCGCCACCCCTACGTATTCGGTGCTGTTGTTGCGGAACTGGCGTCCGAAAGCGGGATTTACCGCACCCGTAGCGAACGAGTGATAGACGTTGGTGCCGTATCCTCCTGTCAGCGTGATCTGGGGGTAGTAAGCCGCACGGGACATCCGCACCGCCCGGAGAGCCTGCTCGAGGCGGAAGCGCTCGGCCTGTATGCGGGGACGGTTGTCCAGGGCGTAGGAGAGCACTTCGGCCGGGTTACGCAGGTGACGCATCGACTCCACGGTGAGGCTGTCGAAAGTCGGGGCGACTATGTCGAATCCTTCGGCACTCGTCCGGTTCAGGGCCTGGCTCAGGGCCAGCAGGGAGAGTGAGAGGTCGTTGCGGCTTTGGGTTAGTTTGTATTCGTCGGCCGCCAGCAGGGCTTCGTTTTCGTAAAGCACCGACTCGGCGACTTTGCCCGTTCGTACCTGTTCCCGGCTGCGTTCCACCTGTTGTGTGCTCAAGGCGAGCGCTTGCTCTGCGACGTCAACCAACTCCTTTGCGACCAGCACGTCGAGGTAATACGACATAATATTGACCGATACGTCTTCACGAATCCGGTCCAGGTCCTGGGCCGCGGCTTTCAGGCTCAGCTTGCCCGCTGCGATTTCGTGGTTGATGCGTCCGCCCATGAAGACCGGCAGCGAGGCCGAAACACCGAGCGAACCCGACACCTGGTTGTTGTCGGCGTAGGTGTTGTTGCTGATGAGGCTTCGTCCGAAGCTGAAGTTCGTACCGAGGTTGGCACCGAGGTCGGGCAGGCGGCTGTGGCGCGAGGTGTTGAGTTCGACGGAGCGCTGTTCGACTTGCAGCGCCTGTTGCTGGATCTGTATGTTATGTTCGTGGGCGTATCGGATGCAGTCATCCAGGCTCCAAGGGCCTGCTTCGGATGTCGGAGTCGGAATTTGGGCCTGCGCCGTGCTGCCCGCGAGCAGCAGTGCGATGAAAAGAGTTCCGAATTTCATGGTGGCAGGGATTTAGATGGACTGTTGTTGGAGGTTGCGGACTTTGTCCGTTTCGGTGACGCCGGATACGATTTCGATGTTCACGCCGTCCGACAGACCGAGCGTTACGTCCCGTTTCTCGAAGGTTTGTTCGGGGCTCTCCTCAGGACTGGTGAGGATATAGACGCAGGGCTTGCCCTCTTCGAACTGGATGGTGCTTTCGGGCAGTGTGAGAACACCTTCGCGGCTGTCGGTCACGATGCTGGCATTGGCGCTGTAACCTGCACGGACGAAGACCGATTCCGGGATCTTGGCGGCGGCCTTCACCTCGAACATGATGATCCCGTTCACATCGGCGGCTTTGGGCGAAATGTACTCCAGCGTGGCTTGGAGGACGGTACCCTGCATGGCACCGATGGTCAGCACGACGGGCATGCCGGCGTGCAGGCGGCCGATGTCGGTTTCATCGACATTGCCCCGGAAGAGCATGTCGCCCATGTCGGCGACCGTGGCGATCGTGGTGCCGTCGTTGAAGGTATTGGCCTGGATCACCGAGTTGCCGACCTTGATCGGTACGTCGAGGATCATACCCGTGATGGTGGAGCGTATCTGGGTGTTGCTTAAATCTTTGTATCGGTTGGTAATACCGGTTTTGACGATTTCCAGGTTGTCTTCGGCATTCTGGAACTCCTCTTCGGCCTGGCGCAGGGTGGTCTGCCCCTTCTCGAACTCCTCCTGCGATACCACGCCTTTGGCATAGAGGGCTTCGGTGCGTTCGAACTCCTTGCGGGTCTGGTCGAGCGAGAGCCGGGCCACCGTCACGCGGGATTCGGCGGCATTGAGGGTTCCCATTTCGGGAATGACCTTCACCGTAGCGATGACGTCGCCCTGTTTTACACGGTCGCCGGCCTTGCAGAGCACCTCGGAAATGATACCCGAGATCTGGGGCTTGATGAGCACCTCGTCGCGGGGTTCGACCTTGCCCGAGGCGATGACGTACTGACGGATCGTGTCATGCACGGGGGTTGCGAGGGTGTAAACCACCTTCACGGGGCGGGTTTTGTTCCAGAGGAAGACGAACGTGCCGACGAGCAGCGCGAGGAACAGGATGCCCAGGAAAATCTTCAGAAACTTTTTCATATTATGTCGGTTTTTTGCGTTTGTTGCGAGTTTCGGGGTTTATTCTTCGCGGATCGCGTCTACGGCTTTGATCCGCAGTGCCCGGGTCGCAGGGATGATGCCTGCCAGCAGGCTGCCCAGGACGAGGATCCCCAGCGCGAGCATTCCCATACCGAAGGAGATCTGCCATGAAATATCGGGCAGGTGTTGGTCCATCTGGGCGGCCCGCGCGTAGAAACTGTCGGCGATGGAGAGAACGCCTACGCCCGCACCGAAACCGAAGATGCCCGCGATAAAAGTGAGGATGAAGCTCTCGGAGAGGATTTGCGAAAGGATCGTCAGGGGCGAAGCGCCGATGGCGCGGCGGATGCCGATCTCCTGCGTGCGTTCGCGTACCAGCACCAGCATGATGTTGCTGATGCCCACGATGCCCGCGAGCAGCGTGCCCAGACCTACGATCCACGTAAGCAGGGAGATGCCTCGGAAGAGCCCCATGATCTTGCCGAAGACCTCGGAGGTATCCTGAAAATAGATCGCCTTCTTGTCGTCGGGAGCGATCAGGTGCCGTGCGGCGATGCTTTGCCGGCAGTCCTGGATCACCTCTTGGGTCGGTTCGTCCGCATATCCGGTGAGTGCCAGCATGTCGATCGTCCGTCCCAGTCCGTACATTTGCTGTACGAGCAGCGCCGGGATGACGACGGTCCGCTCCGGGTCGCTGAAGGCCATCATACCGCCCAGGGGTTTGGTAACGCCGACGACCGTGAAGTAGGAACTGCCGATCTGGATCGTTTTGCCTGTGGGATCTTCTCCGCCGGGGAAGAGGTCGCGCCAGACCTGAAGCCCGATTACGCAGACTTTGCGCTGGCGCAGTTCATCGACTTCGTTCAGGTAGCGCCCCATGAGAATCTGTTGGGGGGCGATCTGCTGCATGTCGGGCGAGTAGCCCATCAGTCCGAATTCGCCTTTGTGGTCTTGGTGGCTCATGTTGCGTTGGTTGCCCCAGCAAATGGCCGAGATGTATTCGATGCGGGGCAGTTTCCGGAGCGCTTCCAGGTCGTCCCAGTCCAGTTCCCAGCTACGGCCCGTAGGCATACCTTCGTATGGGACGGAGGTGCGGTCGGACATGATGAAAATGGCGTTGGTGGCCGTACCGCCCAGTTGGGCACGGAACATGCGGCCCAGCCCCGTGCCGGCACCCAGCAGGACGATCAGCATGAAGATACCCCAGAAGACACCCAGCGCCGTCATGATGCTGCGCCTGCGGTTGCGGGAGATCGTCTGCCAGATTTCGTTCCAGCGATCCGTATCGAAAAATCCTGTCATAGTCTGGTTCCTTATCTTGCTGTTATCTTTTTCGTATCTTCTTTTCTGTCGGTCGTAGTTGCGCGACAACGCGCGTATTGATTTTACCTACCTCTAAATCCCTTCCTCGGGAGGGGACTTTGGCCGTCCTTCGGAGTTCGGCTGCCTCCTTGTCTTGTTCCCGGTTTTTCGTTGCTCTTTTCGTTCCTTTTGGTTGTAGTTTCGCGGCAGAGCCGCGTGTTCCAATTTTATCCTTCCCTGAATCCCCTCCTCGGGAGGGAACTTTGGTCGTCCTTCTGACGCCGGGGTGGTTCCTTACCGGCGTTGCGGGCGTTTCCTTATCTTTTTCCCGGCTTGTCGTCCCCGGCCGTTGCGTTTTCTTCCGTTTCTCGCTTCCAGTTGTTGCGGCTCCTTTTATCTTTTGTCCCGGCCGCTGCGGTTTTCGTGTCGGTTATTTGTTGTGTCGAAGGGCATCGACGGTCTTCAGTCGGGCGGCCCGGCGGGAGGGGATGTAACCTGCGATAAGTCCGGCCAGCACCAGAACGATCGTCGCGCTTACCGCTACCGAGAGGTTCAACGTCGGATTGACGAAGATGTTGAACGTGTTCTCCTCACCGGGCGGAGTTTGTGTCATGAGCTTGTTCACTCCTTCCATGGCGAATACGCCGAGCACCATCCCGATATAGCCGAATGCGGCGGTAATCATCACCGATTCGGTCAGGATCAGCCGGATGATCGACGAGGGTTTGGCTCCGAGAGCCTTGCGAATGCCGAATTCGAAGGTGCGCTCCTGCACCGTTACCAGCATGATGTTGCTCACGCCCACGATGCCTGCGAGCAGCGTCCCCAGACCGATGATCCAGATGAAGAGGTTGATGCCGCCGAAGACGAGCATCATGTTCTTGTAACCTTCCATGCGGTTGTAGATCCAGACGGCGCTTTCGTCGTCGGGCGCGAAGGTATGTTCGGCAGCCAGACGATTGCGGAGCCGTTGTTCGAATTCGGCCATCTTCTGATCGGTGTCGATGTCTTTCACCGAAAGATAGGTCTGTCCTACGCTCGGATCGCTGTGGTTGAAGAGCAGTTGGGCGGTCGTCAGCGGGATGAAGGTGAATGTGTAGGAGCCGAACTGGTCCATCTCGAAAACACCGATGATGCTGTACGATGTTCCGTTGACCAGGAGGTGCTGTCCGACGGGACTTTGACCGTGAAACAGGACATCCCGCACGTTTTTATCCACGACGATCACCTTGCGCCGCTCCCGAAGGTCGGTATCGTTCAGGAAGCGTCCGTCGAGCACCCTGACATTCATGATTTCGCGGTATTCCGGGTCGCTGCCGACTACGGCCGCATTGTTCAGAAAGTCGCGTCCGTGGGAGAGGTTGTATTGTCCTGGTCCTTGTACGCGGGCGGAAACCTTATCTACTTCGGGAAATTCGGTGCGCAGGATCTCCAGGTCGCGGTTGGTGATGTTGATGCGCCGCCACTTGTCGTAGCCCTTGTAGGGTTGCGAGGTCCAGCCGCCGTTGATGATGACCGAATTGACGGCCATCGATCCGAAATTGGAGAGCGTGCCGTTTTTCAGTCCGTTGCCCGAGCCGAGCAGGATGACCAGCATGAAGATGCCCCATGCGACCGAGAAGCCCGTGAGGAACGTGCGCAGCTTGTTGCGGCGGATCGACGCCCAGATTTCCAACAGCAACTCTCTCATGGCCGGAGGTTTTGGATCGAACCGATCACGCCGTCCTTCAGGTGGATGATCTTGTCCGTCTGGTCGGCGATCGACTGTTCGTGGGTGACGCAGATGATGGTCATGCCCGTCCCGTTTACCTGCCGCAGCAGGTCCATTACCTCCTGCGAGGTTTTGCTGTCCAGGGCGCCCGTAGGTTCGTCGGCGAGGATGATCTGGGGCTTGTTGATCAATGCCCGGGCGATGGCCACGCGCTGTTTCTGGCCGCCCGACATTTCGTTGGGCATGTGGTGGGCCCAGTCGCGGAGCCCCAGTCGGTCGAGGTATTCGAGGGCTTCGGCATTGCGTTTGCGGCGCGAAACGCCCTGGTAGTAGAGGGGAAGGGCGACGTTTTCGACCGCGTTCTTGTAGTTTATCAGGTTGAACGACTGGAAAATATAGCCGATCATGTTGTTGCGGGCGGCAGCGGCCTGCGTCTCGCTCAGGTGCTTGATCAGGCGCCCGTTCAGGAAATATTCGCCCGTGTCGTAGTCGTCCAGGATCCCGAGGATGTTCAGCAGGGTCGATTTGCCCGCTCCGTTTTTGCCCATCAGGGCGATCCGGTCCTTGTCGCCGATCGTGAAGGAGATGTCTTTGAAAAGCGTCGTGCCGCTGAACTCTACGGTGAGGCCGTCTATTGAAATCATAAGTTGTCGCAAATTGAGCCGCAAAGGTACGAATAAGCGATGGCAATGTCAAATTTACTTGAACATTGCCGAGCGGGAGTATCCAAAGGTACGAAAAGTCGGGCGCAGAAGCGAACGCCGGTTTGCTTCCGCCCCGACGGAGCGGTCCCGGAATCCGGACTGCGGGGAGGGACTTTCCGGGCGATGAAAATGCCGTCACGGCGCAGAAAAAACCGCTTCGCAGGGCGAAGCGGCATGAATCGGACCCGAAACGGGGCGTCTTATTCGGTCCAGCGGCTGCGGATCAGCTCCAGGAACCATTCCGGACAGCGGCACGGACGCCGCGAATCGCTGTGGATGAAGCCCAGCTGGGTCATGCCCGTATTGAGCAGGTCGCCCCGCTCGTTGTAGATTTCGTAGAAGAAGTTGATGCGTGCGGCGGGTTTCTCGCGGAGGATGATG
>OHSS01000568.1_pt1 | contig 9596 bp, 8 predicted proteins | sample 1578781 | NCBI WGS metagenome assembly OHSS01 (sample SAMEA3879554, study PRJEB24766) | human gut metagenome | biome: human-associated habitat; feature: feces | place: USA | collected 1985/1987
GATCGCAACGCCCGGAATAACGGTCGAATTACGATCCTGGCGCGATTGCGCCACGATACCGGCCATACCGCCGAAAAAGGCGATCAACACGTCGTAAGTCGTCGGAGTGGTACGTGCGAGCAACTCACTGCTCGCATTCCCCAGCGGGGAGATGAAAAAGAAGAGGGTCGAAGTCGAAATCGCCACGACGAACATCAGGACGAAGTTCCTGACGGATTTTTTCAGCAGGTCGAAATCGTTGATCCCGAGCGAAAAGCCGATACCCATAATCGGCCCCATGATCGGAGAAATACACATGGCGCCGATAATTACGGCGGCCGAATTGACATTCAGGCCCAGCGACGCCACCATCGTAGCGCAAATCAGGACCCACAAATTGACGCCGCGAAACTCCGTACCCTTGCTGATGTTGGCAGCTACTTCATCCTGCGAGGCCTTGTCATCCTCCAGACTGAAACGGTCCCGCATAAAAGCCCGGAACTCCGCCCAAAGTCGGAACGAATGACGGGACTGCTCTTTCAATTCACTATTTTCCATATCACTCATTTACTCTTCTTCGGATTCTGTATCCATATTCTTTCCCGGTTTCGGAAGCCCCGCCACCACGATCACGAACTCTCCTTTGGGCGTATGTTCCCGGAAATAGTCCGCAACCTCGGCAAGGGTTCCCCGCACGGTCTGTTCGAACTTTTTGGTCAGTTCCCGCGACACGGCCGCCATCCGCTCCGGACCGAACACCTCGGCGAACTGTTCGAGGGTCTTGACCACCCGGAAAGGCGACTCGTAAAAAATCATCGTACGCGGCTCCGACGCAAGGCTCTGCAAATGCTTGTTGCGGCCTTTCTTCTGGGGCAGAAAACCCTCGAAGCAAAACCGGTCGCACGGAAAGCCGCTCTGCACGAGCGCCGGAACGAAAGCCGTAGCTCCGGGCAGCGTCTCCACCTCGATCCCCGCTTCAAGACAGGCCCGCACCAGCAGGAATCCCGGGTCGGAGATTCCCGGCGTGCCCGCATCCGAAATCAGAGCCGCTGAACGGCCCTGGGCGATGTTGTCGGCCACCAGACCAACCGTCGCATGTTCATTGAACTTGTGGTGGGCATACATCTTTTTCTCGATGCCCAGATGCTTGAGCAGCACCGACGAGGTGCGCGTGTCTTCAGCCAGAATAAAATCGACTTCGGAAAGCACCCTGACGGCCCGAATCGTGATGTCGTCCAAATTTCCGATCGGCGTAGGAACGATATAGAGCTTAGCCATCGTCAGGAGAGTTTACGTTCCAGCAACTCCATCAGGAACCTCACTCCGTCGGACGAAGGGTTCCAATCGTAATTCTCGGAGATATAGATAATGCAGTCGTCCAGGTCGTCAAACTCGTTCAGACGGTCGATCGTCCGTTCGTACCGCTCGGTATCGCCGCCGAACAAGTCCCGCAGCAACAGGAATTTGTCGTTGATACCGATCGCCTGCTTCAGGTCGGTGATCCGCTCCTTGCGCACGATTTCGGAAGCCATGTCCTTCGGCGCGGCGATCGTGTCGGCCAGCGTATGCACGTCACCGCCCAACACCTCGCCCAGCACCGGCTCCGGTTCGGCGGCAAACGGGTATTTCGGGGCATCGGTTTTAGCCGAAGTCGTTTCGGCGACGACCGTCTTTTGCGAAGCGGCAACGGAAGCATCGGCATCCGCCGCATTATCCGCTTGCTCCGAAATCTCTGCAGCGACAGAGTCGGATTCCGATGTTTCGGACTGTGGCTCCGGCATTTGCGACGTTACGGACTTCTTCGGTTCATCCATTTTATCGAGGAGTGTTTCCGGCTGCGGAGCCACTGCATCGTCCTGCTCCTTTCCGGCGGTTGCCCGTTGCTGCGGCGCCGCTGCATGCCCCGGCTTCTGCCCGATTCCGACCGGAATCTTCGAAGCAGCGGCTTCCTGCGGCCCGTCCGTTTCGTAGAGGGACATGATGACCCGGCGCTTCTCCCTGTGACGGATCACCAGATCGTCCAGATCGAACAGACTGTCCGACACGACGACTTTCTGCTTCGATTCGGTATCGGCTTCAGAGGAGGGGGCAACCACCTGTCCGGCAGACGATCCGGCAAGCCCCTCCTGACCGATCCGAGCCGCAGCATCGCGCCCGGTTCCCGGCGCTTTGCCGGCCCGCCCTTCCATCGAAACGTCCTGCCGCGAAAAACCGGCCGCCGCAGACAGCGACACCTCGACGGCCGCAGGCTCCGATACAGGAACAGACTGCACAGCGGGTACAGATTCCGATACAGGCACGGGTTCAGGGGCAGTTCCGACGGCAGGCGCCGGATCCGGCTCGGGTACAGAAGCGGGAGCAACAACAGGCATCGGTTCCGACATAGGTTCTGTAACGGCAGACACTGAAACCGGCTTCTCGGAAGACGCAGGTTCCGGCACAGCCGCAGACTCCCCGACGGGTGCATCCAAAGCTTCGGGCATCGCAGCCGACTCCGGCAGGAAATCGCGGACAGGCTCCGCCAGCAAATCGTCCAGGTCGATACTTATTTCGGACACCGGCGCAACTTCGGCGACGGACTGCTGCGCAGCGACGGACGCGGAAGCGGAGGAATCCCCTTCGTCGAAATTCGCAAACCGTATCGCTTCATACAATTTTTTGAGCTTGTCCAAAACCAAATCCCGCTCGATGCCGGGGACATCGTGCGAACCCGCCCAGCCATCGACCAGTTCGATCAAACGGGCAAGTTCTTCCTGTATCTTGTTCACCTCCATAACAAAATCGGTTTATCAGAGCCAAAGGTACGAAAAATATCGGATGCGGGAAACGGTTTGTCCGCAGATTGCCAAAAATTCACCGATGCAGCTCGACGATTATTTTCCGAATCGGAAAAACTATGTATATCTTTGCTTCGGATGCAAAACCGAACGAAAAACCTTCGAACGGACACCGCACCCGCTTTGCTGCATATACCCACACTAAAAAAATCATCCTGAAATGGATATTCTGGAACTGCGCCGCTATTGCCTCTCCCTGCCGCTGGCAGAAGAGTGTACCCCGTTCGACGAAACGACCCTGGTCTTCAAAATCGGGGGCAAAATGTTCTGTTACACCGATATGGTGGAATTCCGATGGATCGCTGTAAAGTGCGATCCGGATCGGGCCGTTCTGCTTCGCGAACGCTATCCGGAACTGGTCACTCCCGCTTTCCACAGCAACAAACGCCACTGGAACGGCATCCGTACGGATGGTGATCTGCCCGACGCCTTTATCCGCGAGCAACTCCGCCACTCCTATCTGCTCGTCGCGGCAGGCATCACCCCCAAAGCCTTGCGGCAGGAAATACGAAACCAGATCGAAAAAGCCGGGCTCCCCGAAGAGTAACCCGGCTTTCGCCTCTTTCCCGAATCAGCCCCGCATCTGCCGCCGCATCATCCGACGCCAGCGGAAATACCCGGCCAGCGACATCGTCAGGTAAATCGTGTAGAGCAATGCGGTGAGCGGGATCTCCTTGTAGAAATAGAGCCCGACCGTCACCAAATTGACTACAAACCATACAAACCACTGTTCCAGATACTTGCGCGAAAGCATCCACATTCCCACGATGCTCAGCGACGTGGTCAGGCTATCCCAGAACGGCACGGTGCTGTTGGTAAAGGTCACGAGCACCCAGTAGATGAACAGATGGATCGCCGCATACGCCGCCGCGATCATCGGCCAGCGGCGTGCGGGCGTACGGGAAATACCGCCGCCCTTTTCGGTTTTGGGAGCGTTGCGCCATACCAGCCACCCATAGACACTTGCCAGAAAATAATAGACGTTCATGCCGAAATCGGCATAAAGCCCCGTCTGGAAGTAGAGCGTACCGTGCACGACGGGCATCACCAGCCCCACGAGCCAGAGGTAGATGTTGGCCCGGTATTCGAGCCACAGATAGAGCAGCCCCAGCGTAAAGCCGACGATCTGCAGGATGAGTTTGAGTTCCATCGCCTAAAACCGCACCGTTACGTTGGCCAGCACGTTGAACATCGCCTGGGGAAAATAGAAGGCCGAATCTTCGCGCACACCTCCGACAATCGACGAATAACCGTAGCCGTTGTTACAATACTCCGTATTGAAAAGATTGTTGATCTGCACGCCGAAACGCACGCTTCCGATCTTCGAGGCAGCCAATTCATACCCCAGGTTCAGGTTGGTGACACAGTAGTCGTCGAGCGACAGCGCATCGTTGCGGCCGTTGGTAAAGTATTGTTTGCCGACATACTGCGTATGCAGCAGGGCGCTGAACCCTTTGACATGGAAATCCAATAGCACTCCGGCGATGACCGACGGAGAGTAGGAAAGGGTCGAGGTCCCGAGATACAGCTCCTTTTCGCCCAGGTAGTTCCAGTCGGCGTCGTACTCCGAAACATATTCCGTATAGTTCTCGATCCGGTTCTGGCTCAGGGTCGCATTGGCTCCCAGCGAAAACCAGCGGGCGATGTTCAGCGAAGCCGAGAGTTCGATGCCCCGGCGGTAACTGTCTGGAATATTGCGGGACAGCTCCTGCCCCGTGTCCGAGAGTTCGCCCGTAGCGACCAGCTGATCCTTGTAGGACATATAGTAGAAGTTCACGCCCGCCTCGAAACGGTCGTTGTGGAAAAGATAGCCGAACTCCCAGTCGTACAGCCGCTCCGAGGTGGGATACTCCCCGTTCTTGGTATCGGTGAAGTTGCTGCGCGTAGGCTCCTTCTGCGCCACGGCGAACGACACATAGACCTTGTGATTCCGGGCGAAAGTGTAGTTCACGCCCGCTTTGGGGTTGAAAAAGTGATAGGTACGGTGAATATCCAACTCCTGAAGCGCCGAAGTGGTGCTGTTGAAATTGTCGTTGGTGCCCGTAATGTTATGCCGGATGAAACGGTACTGCAGGTCGGCATAGAGGTTCAGCCCCCGCGCAGCCTCCCAGTTGATCTTGGCGAAGACGTTGGCATCGTACTTGGTCGAGGCGTTACGATAATATTCGTGACGCGGGAAGCCGGGTGCATCGACGACCGACATCACGTTTCCCCAGTGGCCGCCGTCATATACGTTGCCCGCACCGCCCAGGGCCAGTTGTACGCGACCACGAGTATAGTTGGCCGATGCCACCACGCCGCCGAAATGGTTGTCCATCGACTTGCGGCGAATCAGATTGCTTTCGGTAATCGGCTCGTTCGGATCGTCCGTAGGGATCGGCGCGATACCGTACTCACTCAACGTCTGTCCGTTCTTATACTGGTTGTAATAACCCGAACCGTAGGTGTAGTGGCCCGTGACATTCAGCGTCCAACGGGCGTTGAAGCGATGATTGACGATCAACTGATTGTTGATCTGGGTATAGTTATCCGTCTGGTTATCATAAAACGAAATCGATCCGTCGGCATGTTTGACAAGCCCCTGCGAATTGTAGCGCCGGTCGGTTTCGAGCTGCTCCTTCGTCACGCCGTCATAAGCCAGTCCGACTCTGGCCACACCGCCGAAGGAGATCAGCTTCACGGCCGTACCCCCATCGTAGTACCCGACCTGCAACATGTAGGACTCCAGGTTGGTGAAGGCCCGATCGACATAACCGTCCGAGGAGATATGCGAAAGCCGAACCGATCTGCAACGACTGTTTGTTGGTGTTGTAGGAGCCATAGGAAAGGGACGCTTCGCCAGAAAATTCGCTCGACATCGGGGCGGTGGTCATATTCACCGAACCGCCGAAGGCTCCCGTACCGTTGGTCGAGGTTCCGGCACCGCGCTGTACCTGGATCGTTCCGACCGAAGAAGCCATGTCGGGCGTATCGTACCAATAGACCGAGTGGCTCTCGGCATCGTTCATCGGCACGCCGTTGGTTGTGACATTGATGCGCGAAGCATCCGAACCGCGCAGACGGAACGCCGTACCGCCGATGCCGTTGCCGGCATCCGAAGTGGCGACCACCGACGGAGTCATTTGCAACAACGTCGGCATGTCGCTGCCGAAATTCCGGCGAGAAATCGCTTCTCGGCCGATATCGGCATATGCCACCGGAGTTTTGCGATCGACGCGGGTAGCGGTCACCTCGATCTGCTGCAATTCGTACAGTTTCATGGAATCCGGAGTCATGGAGTCCGTTTCCACCGGTTCGTCCGCGTGCACCGGCATCGCGCACCAGACAGCCGCAGCCGTAAGCGGCAGTAAGAAAATCCTTTTCATAACTTTAATTGAATTAAAAGAACAGAAAAGGGGTATGTCGTATCGATTATAGATTCCCGGTTTCAGCATTACCCGTATCCGGTACAATGGGTATAATCTCAGCCTGACAGTAAGGCACCCCTTCAAGAATACGGGCGCAAAGATAACATTAAATTTCGGAAAATCGCACCGCATCACAAAAAGAGTACGCCACCCGGCTCGACCCCAGGAATGGCGCACAGCTTTGTTCGAACAACTCACTCCGAATGCGGCGGACAGCGACGAAAAACCGACTGTTCGGATATTTGCCGAAAAAAACGTTTACAACCCGGAACCAGGCAAAACCCGGGACCGTTTTCCGGCTCCGACAGTTGAAAAATCCGGTATCTTCCTCGGGACAGGGCAAGCCTGGGGAGAGTCATCACCTACCGGAAAGTACCGAACCGATAGACGGTCTTCTGGCAATAAAATCCGTCAGGCGCAAGCAGCGGAGAAGGAAATTCCGGCCGATTGACCGCATCGGGATACCCCTGACAGACGACGGCGACCCCTTCGTAATCCCGGTAGCGGCCGCCCGACTTCGTTTCGGGGCATCCGCCGCCCAAGCGATTGCCGGTGTAGAGCGTCACGCCGGGCTGCGAAGAGAGAATCTCCACCCGGCGTCCCGAACGTGCATCGCGCAATTCGCCGACTTCGGTCAGGATATTCTGCCGCCAACCGTCCACGGGGAAGAAGTGGTCGTACCCCCGCAGCATCCGGATCCGGTCGAAATCGGAATCGACGCCCTCACCCAAGCGGCGCAGTGAACGGAAATCGGCGGGCGTACCGGCAACACCGAGCAGTTTCCCGGTAGGAATCAGACGATCGTCCGCTTCCAAAACAGTCGAAGCATCGAGCCGCAGCTCGTGGTCGAGTACCGACCCGCTGCCCTCGCCGCCCAGATTGAGCAGCAGGTTGCAGGCCATGTTCACGGGCGTCGTCCGGTCGGTTCGAGCGATATAAGTTATTTCCAGCGCATTATCTTCGTCGAAATCGAAAGCGGCCTCGACCTGCAAATTACCGGGATACCCCTGATCGCCGTCGTCGGAAGAGAGCGACATCACGACCCGGTTGGTTTCGACACGGCTCTCCCACAAGCGCCCGGCGAAGCCCTTCACACCGCCGTTGAGATGCCCGGCCATGCCGTTTATATCCAAGCGGTATTCTTCGCCGTCAATCCGCATCGTCCCGTAAGCGATGCAACCGGCCACGCGGCCGATGCTTTTGCCGCACAGGGCCGGATCGCCGAAATAACTGCGGAAATCCTTGTAACCCAGCGCCACATCCGCCAAATGTCCGTCACGATCGGGAACCAGAATCGACACGACAGCCGCGCCGACATTGCAAAGCCGCACTTCGGCACCTGCGGCATTGCGCAGCGTATAGAGCACAACGGCCTCGCCCTCCGAAGTGGCGCCCCAGATCTGCTGTTCGATCTCCATCCCTATTCGCCCGGCTTCAGATTACGCAGCAGGTTGTCGATACGACGCAGGGTCTCCTCCTTCCCGATGAAAGAGGTAACGTCGTACATACCGGGACCCTTGCCGGCTCCGACCAGCGCCAGGCGCAGCGTGTTCATCACCTGTCCCAGCGAATAGCCCTTCTGCTCGATCCAGCCGTGCACGATCCGCTCGGTATTTTCGAGCGAAAAATCGTCGATGCCGGCCAGCACCTCGCGCAGTTCGCGCAGCATAGCCGGATTATCGCCCTTCCAATACTTCTTAGCCTGCTTCTCATCGTACTGAGTCGGAGCGACGAAGAAGAACGAGGTCAGATCCCACAGATCGGTGATGAACGTGGCCCGCTCTTTCATAATGCCTGCGGCACGCCCGGCCAACTCGTCCGAAACCTCGATGCCGTGCTCGCGCAGGATCGGCTGATACAGTGCGGCCAGTTCCGCGTCGCTCTTATGGTGCATATACTGGGCGTTGAACCACTTGGCCTTGTCGGGCTGGAAGCGGGCGCCCGATTTCGAAACGCGCTCCAGCGAGAAGTTGTCGATCAGCTCCTGCATCGAGAAGATCTCCTGCTCGGTGCCGGGATTCCACCCCAGCAACGCCAGCATGTTGATAAACGCCTCGGGGAAATAACCGTCCTCGCGGTAACCGCGTGCGGTTTCGCCCGTCGGGGATTTCCAGAAGAGCGGGAACACGGGGAACCCCATCTTGTCGCCGTCGCGCTTCGAGAGTTTGCCACCGCCCGTAGGTTTCAGCAGCAGAGGCAGATGCGCGAAGCGGGGCTGCAGGTCCGTCCAACCAAAGGCCCGGTACAGCAGATAATGCAGCGGCAACGACGGCAGCCACTCCTCGCCACGGATCACGTGCGACACCTCCATCAGACGGTCGTCCACGATATTCGCCAGATGGTACGTAGGCAGCGCATCGGCCGACTTATAGAGCACCTTGTCGTCGAGCGTCGAAGTGTTCACCTCGACATGCCCCCGGATCAGGTCGTCCATTTCGACGATCTCGTTTTCGGGCATCTTGAAGCGAATGACCCACTGGTCGCCCCGCGCGATGCGGGCTGCGACCTCCTCTTTCGAGAGAGAGAGCGACGTAGGCAGTTTCTCGCGGATCGAATAGTTGTATGCGAAAGTTTCGCCGCGCGCCTCGTACTCCTTGCGCAGGGCGTCCAACTCCTCGGCAGTATCAAAAGCGTAGTAGGCCCATCCGGACTCCACGAGCTGTTTCGCGTATTTCAGGTAGATGTCGCGCCGCTCGCTCTGGCGGTACGGCGCATGAGGGCCGCCGACGCCGACACCCTCGTCGATCTCGATGCCGCACCACTTGAGCGACTCGAGGATATACTCCTCGGCACCCGGCACGAAACGCTGCGAGTCGGTATCTTCGATACGAAGAATCATCGTACCGCCGTGCCGACGCGCGAACAGGTAGTTATAAAGCGCCGTACGTACGCCGCCGATATGCAGAGGCCCCGTAGGGCTGGGTGCGAAGCGCACCCGGACAGGTCTTTCCATATTTCGTTACTCTTTGTTGATTTCCTTTTTATCGTCATGTTCGGATTCGGCCGTCTTGCGACCGGCCGCATCCTGCGCCGCTGCACCCCCTCGGGCAGGTTTGCACAAAGTCGGCGCCACGGCCCACAGCGCACACATCACCCACACTACGAAGGCACCCGATACCACGCGCCAGACCGCATCGTTCCTCAAAGCGACCACTGCGAGAAGCAGGACGAAAAATATCCGTTCCGTCCATCGGGAGGTAAGCGCCCGGGCGATTTTTGCACGATTTCCCATACCGTTTACTTAATGCGGTATTCGACCCGCATGGTGATACGGGCTTTTTTCTGCCGGCTCGAGGTGTTGAACGATCCTCCGGCCGAGAACTCCTCGTTGGTATTGGCACCCGTGATCTGGAACACGCCCATACGGGCCGAA
>OHSS01000579.1_pt1 | contig 9535 bp, 7 predicted proteins | sample 1578781 | NCBI WGS metagenome assembly OHSS01 (sample SAMEA3879554, study PRJEB24766) | human gut metagenome | biome: human-associated habitat; feature: feces | place: USA | collected 1985/1987
AAGAAGATTTAGGAAGAACCCACAAGCAGGTAGCCGACTATATAGCCAATGGCATCGCCACCCCGAGCGACCTGGATGCAGTCAGCGTAGAGCAACTGAACACCAGGCAGCACCGTGTGGAATTGGAGACCACCCGCCGTGCATACCTCAGCATGCTTGCTGCCTTTACGGGCAAGGATCTCTCTTCCGAAACGGTTTTATTGAAACCGGCTGCCGAAGAAAACATAGACCGGCAGATGAACAACCGTCCCGAACTTCGTTGGTACGATGCGCAGGGAGAGCAACTCCGCCAGCAGGAGGCAGCCTTGAACACCCGGTTGATGCCGCGTTTCGGCCTTTTTGTACAAGGGGCATACGGCAATCCGGGATTGAATATGCTGAAAGATGAATTCAACGCCTATTACATGGCGGGGGTGCGCATGTCCTGGAATTTCGGCAGTCTGTATACGTTGAAGAACGACCGCCGCAGGATAGACAATACCCGCCAACAGATAGAGACCGGCCGGGATGTGTTCCTTTTCAACATTCGCCTGCAGGCTACGCAGCAGGATGCGGGCATTGTATCCATGCGCCGCCAGATGGCGGATGATGACGAGATTATCCGTCTGCGTGGGAATATCCGCCGTGCAGCCGAGGCCAAGGTGCAGAACGGGACAATGACCGTGACCGATATGCTGCGGGAGATTACCAACGAAAGTATGGCACGACAGACCAAGGCATTGCATGAGGTGCAGTTGCTGATGAACATCTGGCAGCTGAAATATACGCTGAACAATTAATGACTATAATCCGTAATTTATAACTTGAAATAGTATGAAATCATTGAAATTATTTCCTTTTTTATTTCTCCTTGCCGCCTGTACCGGCGGTACTCCGAAATATGATGCGACGGGAACGTTCGAGGCTACCGAAGTTATCGTTTCTGCCGAGGCGTCCGGAAAACTGCTGAGTTTCGACATCGAGGAAGGCACGACACTGATAGACGGGCAGGAAGTAGGCATTATAGATACCGTCCAACTCTATCTGAAGAAACTCCAGTTGGAGGCCAGTGTCAAGTCCGTGGAAGGCCAGCGGCCTGATATCCTGAAACAAGTAGCCGCCACTCAGGAACAGATTGTGCAGGCTCGACGCGAACGCGACCGTGTGTCCAATCTGCTCCGTGTGGGTGCCGCCAACCAGAAGCAACTGGATGATGCCGAGTCCCTTCTCGAAGTCCTCCGCAAGCAGCTCGACGCACAGAACTCCACCCTGCGCAACAGTGACCGGAGCCTGACGTGGCAAAGTTCCTCTGTCGGCATCCAGGTGGCGCAGATAGAAGACCAGTTGCGCAAATGCCACATCACCTCTCCGCTGACGGGAACCGTCCTTGCCCAATATGCCGAAGCCGGAGAACTGGCTGCTCCCGGCACCCCTCTTTTCAAAGTGGCGGATATGGAGCAGATTTACCTCCGTGCCTACATCACCTCCGAGCAGCTTGCCGAAATCAAGCTGGGGCAGCAAGTGAAGGTTTATGCGGATTATGGAAAGGAAGTGCGGAAAGAATACCCCGGCATCGTCACCTGGATTTCCGATACGTCCGAATTCACTCCAAAAACTATCCTGACGAAAGACGAGCGCGCCAATCTGGTCTATGCTGTAAAGATTGCCGTGAAGAATGACGGGATGCTGAAAATAGGAATGTATGGAGGCTGTAACTTTAACTAATATCTCCAAACGTTACGGCGGCGTGGAAGCCCTGCGGGGTGTCTCTCTGTCAGTGGCTCCCGGTGAGCTTTTCGGCATCATCGGGCCGGACGGTGCGGGCAAGACATCGCTTTTCCGCATCCTCACCACTTTGCTGCTTGCCGACGGAGGCTCGGCTTCGGTCTGCGGTCTGGATGTGGTGAAGGACTACAAAGCCATCCGCAGGCGGGTGGGGTATATGCCCGGACGCTTCTCCCTCTATCCGGACTTGACGGTGGAGGAGAATCTCAATTTCTTCGCCACCGTCTTCCACACCACCATCGAGGAGAATTATGATTTGGTGCGCGACATTTACCGGCAGATAGAACCTTTCCGCAAGCGCCGCGCCGGAGCGTTGTCCGGCGGCATGAAGCAGAAACTCGCCCTTAGCTGTGCCCTTATCCATAAACCGGATGTCCTCTTTCTGGACGAACCCACTACGGGCGTCGACCCCGTGTCCCGCAAGGAATTCTGGGGAATGCTTCGCCGACTGAAGGAGCAGGGTATCACCATCATTGCTTCCACCCCCATCATCGACGAAGCGCGCCAATGCGACCGCATCGCCTTCATCAACGAAGGAGAGATAAAAGGCATCGATACCCCCGACCGTATCCTGACACGCTTTGCGGGCATCCTCTGCCCTCCGGGCTTGCAGCACGAACGGGTGGAAAACCACGAAAACAAGGTGATTGAAGTGGAAGGGTTGACCAAGCGGTTCGGTAATTTCACCGCTGTAGACCACATCTCCTTCCAAGTCCATCGGGGCGAGATTTTCGGTTTCCTGGGAGCCAACGGGGCAGGCAAGACCACCGCCATGCGCATGCTTACGGGACTTAGCCGCCCCACCGGCGGCAAGGCATGTGTGGCAGGTTTCGATGTGGCTTCCCAACCCGAAGAAGTGAAGAAGAACATCGGCTACATGAGCCAGAAATTTTCCCTTTACGAAGACCTCAAGGTGTGGGAGAATATCCGCCTCTTTGCCGGTATCTACGGCATCCCCGAAGCGGAGATTGCCCCCAAGACGGATGAGCTGCTCCTCCGCCTCGGGCTGGAAAAGGAACGGGATACACTGGTGAAAAGCCTTCCGCTGGGCTGGAAGCAGAAGCTAGCCTTCTCCGTCTCCATCTTCCACCGTCCCAAGATTGTCTTTCTGGATGAGCCTACGGGTGGGGTGGACCCTGCCACGCGCCGCCAGTTCTGGGAGCTGATTTACCAGGCTGCCGACGAGGGCATCACCGTCTTTGTCACCACCCACTTTATGGACGAGGCGGAGTATTGCGACCGCATCTCCATCATGGTAGACGGCGTCATCCGTGCACTCGACACTCCCGGGGAGCTGAAACGGCAGTTCAATGCCACTACGATGGACGATGTATTCCAACAACTGGCTCGTCAAGCTGTGCGAACCGCCGACTGAAAATCCGTGAAATCCGCATTATCCGAGCCTAAATATAAATATAGACAATGAAACAATTCATATCTTTCATCCGAAAAGAGTTCTTCCATATCTTCCGCGACCGGCGCACGATGCTGATTCTGCTGGGCATGCCCATCGTGCAGATAATCCTTTTCGGTTTTGCCATCACCACCGAGGTGAAGAACGTGCGTGTGGCGGTGCTCGACCCGTCGAATGACGTAGTTACCCGCCGTATCATCGACCGCATGGATGCAAGCGAATACTTCACCGTCATCCGCCGCCTGTATTCTCCCGCCGATATGGAGGCTTCTTTCGGAAGAGGGGAGATTGACATGGCGCTTGTTTTCAGCGAGCGTTTCTCGGACAAGCTTTATACCGGCGAGGCGCGCGTGCAGCTTGTCTCCGACGCCACAGACCCCAATATGGCGACTATGCAGGCAGGCTATGCCGCAAACATCATTTCCTCTGCCGGGCAGGAGATGCTTCCGCCGGGAGTGCATGCCGCTGCCATCGTACCCCAGCTCAAGCTGCTGTACAATCTGCAGATGAAGAGTGCCTACAACTTCGTGCCGGGTGTCATGGGGCTTATTCTGATGCTGATTTGCGCCATGATGACCTCCATCTCCATTGTGCGCGAGAAGGAGACGGGGACGATGGAGGTCCTGCTGGTTTCTCCCGTCAAACCGCTTTTCATCATTCTGGCAAAGGCGGTGCCCTATTTTGTGCTGTCGTTTGTCAACTTGACCACCATTCTTCTGCTTTCGGTCTATGTGCTCGATGTTCCCGTGGCGGGCAGCTTGTTCTGGCTGGTGGTGGTGTCGCTGCTATTCATCTTTGTCTCCCTGGCGCTGGGGCTGCTGATTTCCACGGTCACCCGGACGCAGGTTGCCGCTATGCTGGTGTCCGGACTGATGCTGATGATGCCCACCATGTTGCTTTCGGGCATGATATTCCCCATTGAGAGTATGCCCGTTATCCTGCAGGCCATTTCAGCTGTGCTTCCTGCACGCTGGTATATCCAGGCGGTGCGTAAGCTGATGATTGAGGGAGTGGATGTTTCGCTTGTGCTGATGGAGGTCGGCATACTTGCCACGATGGCGGTATTGCTGATAACGGTGAGTTTCAAGAAATTCAAGCATCGGCTTGAGTAAAGAGCGGATATGAATTTTATATTAATTATTCAGGCAGAAGAACATAAGGACAAAAGGATACGGGAAATCTGTTCTTTTGTTCTTATGTCTAAAATCTTTAAAATATCGTCTTATGATAAAGTTTCTCATTGAAAAGGAATTCAAGCAGTTGTTCCGCAACTCCTTCCTGCCCAAGCTGATTTTCATTTTCCCGTGCATGATTATGATACTGATGCCCTGGGCCGCCAATCTGGAGATAAAGAACATCAATCTGAATATAGTGGACAATGACCACAGCGTCTTGTCTCGCCGTCTGGTAGATAAAATCGGTGCATCCACTTATTTCTGCCTGACAGCGCTTCCCGATACATACGATGAGGCTTTGCTGGCCATTGAAGCAGGTTCGGCAGATGTCGTGCTGGAGATTCCCCGTGATTTCGAAAAGGATTGGGTGAAGGGAGAGGCGCCTCGTCTGCTGGTGGCGGCCAATGCCGTGAACGGCACGAAGGGCAGTCTGGGAGGATCCTACTTGTCTTCCATCATCAGTGACTATACCCGTGAACTGGGTTCGGAGTCGTCTTCGCAAGGGCTTGCCGGGAAGCCGCTTCCCCGGGTGGACATCACTACGCAGAACCTTTACAACCCCACGCTGAACTACAAGCTTTTCATGATTCCTGCCCTCATGGTAATGCTGCTGACGCTGATTTGCGGTTTTCTCCCTGCCCTCAATGTGGTGGGCGAGAAGGAGGCGGGCACCATCGAGCAGATAAATGTCACCCCCGTCGGCAAGTTCACTTTCATTGCCGCCAAGCTGATACCTTACTGGCTGATAGGTTTTGTGGTGCTGACCATCTGTTTCGTTCTGGCATGGGTACTTTACGGCATTCTGCCGGCGGGACATTTCCTCACTATCTACGGCATGGCGCTGTTTTTTCTACCGGTGGTGTCGGGGTTCGGGCTGGTCATATCCAATCATTCGACCACGTTGCAGCAGGCCATGTTTGTCATGTGGTTCTTCATGCTTATCCTTATTCTGATGAGTGGTCTTTTCACCCCTATCCACAGTATGCCTGAGTGGGCGCAATGGATTACGTGCATCAATCCGCTACGCTATTTTGTGGAGGTGATGCGTACCATCTATCTCCGTGGTGGCGGATTTGCCGAACTGCTTCCGCAACTGGGAGCCGTGTTGGTCTTTGCATTGGTCTTCAATCTGTGGGCGGTAAAAAGTTATAAGAAAAGTAGTTAACTGATTTTTCTTTATTATTATCCTATTTGGCTCTCTTTTTTGAAGAAGGGCTACACCATTTGCCTTGGATAGCTACACCCTTTTGTGTTTAAGGCTACACCATGAGGAGGAAAAGGTGTAGCCCTTTTATTATGGATAATAAAAGCTGTTTTTTGTGCGGAAAAAAGGGTGCAAGTAGTGATATGTATCTAATGATGAAAAATATCTGTTTTGCTATATGATATTTATCAGTTCCCTTATTGGAAAAAACTCTTATCTTTGCACGCGAATAAATAAATATCTTATACCAAAATGAATACACAGACTACTTATCTTGCCTCGAAACCGCATTATGAGATTCTTGACGGACTTCGTGGCGTGGCGGCTGTCATGGTTATTATCTTCCATCTTTTTGAAGCACATGCAGGTGGCAGCCATCTTACTCAAATTATCAATCATGGTTATCTGGCAGTGGATTTCTTCTTCATGCTTTCCGGTTTTGTTATCGGCTATGCTTATGATGACCGTTGGAACCGGATGACCGTGGGCACTTTCTTCAAACGCCGTATCATCCGCCTGCATCCTATGGTGATTATGGGAAGCATTGTGGGCGCTGCCTTTTTCTATTTTCAGGAGTCGCCTTGTTTTCCACCTATCGAGAATACGTCCATCGGAACAATGCTGCTGGTGATGTTGCTGGGCTGTACCTTGCTTCCTCTTCCGCTGAAGTTCGACATTCGCGGCTGGACGGAAATGCATCCGTTGAATGGCCCGGCATGGTCGCTCTATTATGAATATATCGGTAATATCCTGTATGCGTTGTTTGTACGCAAGTTCAATAAGGTGGCCCTGTCGGTGCTGGTATTTGTGGCAGGGTGTTTTACGGTATACCGTTGTCTGACTGCTCCTGCCGGCGATATTGTGGGTGGTTGGGCCTTGAACTGGGAACAGCAGTATGTGGGCATGGTCCGGCTGATGTATCCGTTTTTCGGCGGATTGCTTCTGTCACGCCTCGGCTGGCTGATACGGCTTGAAAAGCGTGCTTTCTGGTGGTGCAGCCTGCTGATTGTGGTGGTTCTTTCCATTCCCCGTATCGGAGGTGAGGACGGCTACTGGATGAACGGGCTTTACGAGGCTTTCTGCATTATCTGCGTCTTCCCGGTCATTGTTTCAATGGGAGCGGGCGGCAAGGTGACCGGTAAGCGCTCTACTGCCGTATGCAAGTTCCTGGGAGACATTTCCTATCCGATTTATATTACCCATTATCCATTGGTATATACTTATACGGCTTGGGTATGCAACAATAACGCTACAATGGTGGAAGGTATCCCTTATATGATACTTACTTTCGTGGGAGCCGTTGTCCTTGCTTATGCTTGTTTGAAACTCTATGATGAACCGGTGCGCAGGTGGTTGACAGACCGTTTTCTGAAAGGGAAAAAGAAATAGTTCCGCATAGCTATGGATATAAAAAATCTCCCGTTGCATTATCTTGTGCAGCGGGAGATTTTCTTTTTAATGGTCGGGCGTTATTTTACGTCAATGAATTTCTTGGCCTTTTCTTTTTCTGCTTCCGTAAATTTAGGCAATGTAATGTTCAACACGCCGTTTTCTACATGGGCACCAATCTTTTCCTTATCGACATCGTCCGGAAGAATCATGGTTTGCTGGAACTTGGTGTATGAGAATTCGCGGCGCAAGTAGCGGCCTTCCTTCTTTTCGTCCTTGTTGTTCTCTTCCTTACTTTCAGTTTTCTTTTCCATGCTGATGACCAGATTGTTTTCTTCATCGATGTGAACGTTGAAGTCTTCTTTTGTCATACCGGGAGCAGCCAATTCAACTTTGTACTCTTTTTCTGTTTCGAATACGTTGATGGCAGGGGCGGTGGCATTTGCTTTTACCATCCAATCATTGTCAAAGAAATCATTAAAAATACTCGGTAACCAATTTTGGTTTCTTCTTACAGGCATCATAGTTATAGTCTCCTATTGTTTAAGTTAAACATGCTATTTAGTTTTGAACTCCGGTTCTTTGTCTTCGGGTGTCTGCCTTTTGGGTTTTTCACCGTCCGTTTCTTGAACCGTCGTTCGCTAATAATATTGCAAACCTTATGCCAACCGGTTTTTGCTGACTTTATTGACTATTTGTCATTGAAAAACTGACTTATTTGCCTATTTAATGCCATTTTGCTATCTTATTTATTTAATTTTGATAGTTTTTCAGACTAATTTAAAACGCATTCTCCAACGCTTGGCTTCTTCGTCCCAATCGTGGCTGATGATTTTAAAAGTTCCGATTTCTGATGTGTTTTCTACATGTACTCCAATGCAGAGACATTCGTCGTAATCGCCTACTTTCACGACACGTACCGTTTCCGAAGCATCATCGGGCAGGCGTTCCAAGTCGAAGCGTCCTTGAGCTTCCTCTTGCGTAATGAATTCTGTTGTGACGGGCAGCTGTCGGGCGATTACCTCGTTTACGGCCTCTTCCAGCTTCTTTATTTCTTCTTCCGTGGGGCAGGCGGCAAGACGATAGTCCAGCTTGCTCTTCTTCCGTTCTATGTGTGCTGATATGGAGCGGCCGCAACCGAATAACCTTATCATGGTTTGGTTGATGATGTGCTCCGTTGTATGCATAGGAGGGTACTCCTGCTTGTTGTGGTCATTGAGATGAGGTTGTTGTTCCATGTATAATTTCAATAGTTGATATATAATTTGATATTTTATCGTTTGAGGTTGGCCAGCACTTCTTCTTTCAAGATGCTGTATATATGTATATCTGTATATTCTCCAGAAGCCAGCAGTTCTCCGCAACGTTCTGTTCCCTCATGGACGAAACCGAGGCGAACTGGTACCGCGTTACTGGCTGCATTGCCCACGGCACAGCGAATTTGTATCCGCTTTATCTCTTTTTCTTGTACGGCCCACAGACACAGCTTGCGGACACTTTCAGTAATGATGCCCCGGTGCTGGTATTCCGGCAGTAGCCAATAGCCGAGTTCTGTACGGTGGTTGTCGAAATCGGAGAAATGGAAACCTATCAGTCCGCAGATTTCATGCTGCTGGTTCCAAATACCGAATATAGGTTCATTTCGTTCGGCAGGAGCAGATAGTACCTGACGTAAAAAAGCTTCTTCATCAGCTGTTGTGCGCATATTATCCACAAATGGCAGCCATGTTCTTAAGTAATCCCGGTGTGTGTCGATGGCATGGTAGATGGCTGCGGCATCTTCTATTCTGATTTCCTGCAGATAAATGTCCGGAAGGATGGGGAAGGAAATGGGAGAGGAGAGGATATGCACGTCCCTTGATTGGGAAAGCTGTATCCTTTCCCTGATTTTTCCCCAGGCATGTGTATCGAACAGACAGCTTTCACGCATGGTGTGATACATCTCCTTGAACCGGGACATGGGGATAGTGAAGCTCAATAAGTCCGCTTCGAAGTATGGGCGGACGGAGGGGTCGAAGAATCCCAGGAAAGTGCGTTTCCCTTGTTTCCGGTTTTCAATGATGGTTTGGGTAATGACGGAGCAACAGCCGGAGCCGAATGGGGCTGCCACGGCATCCGATGCATTGTTGTCGAAGAAGGTCCATGTCGCCAGTCCGGATAGAATGTCGGGAGTTGGCAGGAACAGCAGTCCTTCCACTTCATCAAAGGAAGGTATCTTGTCTATGCGGGCAAAATGCAGATAGGCTTTGTCAGTTCTGGGAATCTGTAGCTCATTGACAAAATCTACCACCATTTCGGGAGTCTTCTTGTATTTCTCTTTCAAGGAGACAAAACCCGGGACGCGCTCGGGCATTTCTGTAAATCCGGTATAGAACTTGCCTCCTCCGCAGGTGATTGTTTCGTTGCTGAGACTGACGGTTTTGCCGTCTCTGACTTGTTTCATGCATTTGAAGAGACAACCGGTTACTTTCTCTGTAGATGCCCCCATTCGGTCTGAATACCAAAAGGCGATGGGGAGTTCGGCGTGTTGGCCGAAAGCTTCCTGATAATTGGCAATAAATGTGTGTATATTCATGATGCTCGGATGAT
>OHSS01000599.1_pt1 | contig 9237 bp, 7 predicted proteins | sample 1578781 | NCBI WGS metagenome assembly OHSS01 (sample SAMEA3879554, study PRJEB24766) | human gut metagenome | biome: human-associated habitat; feature: feces | place: USA | collected 1985/1987
CCCAAGGAATACTGGGACGAGGCACTTGCGGACTACCCAGACCAGACGGAGAAAATCACGGCGTTTCTGAAAAGCCGTCTGGACGCGGACTCCGATGAAAAGCAGGTCAGGCGTGCCGTGGACGCCCTGATCCGCCGGGGTCACAATTACGGGACGATTCGGAGGGCGCTGGACGCGCTTTCTTTCGACACAGAAGATTTTCCGGAGGAATTCTGAATTATGGCAAATATTGGTTTTATCTCCCTCGGCTGCGCCAAGAATCAGGTGGACTGCGAGCGGATGATGTATCGGGTGCAGGAGGCGGGACATACCGTCAAGTCGGATGTGGTCGGCAGCGACGTGGTGGTCATCAACACCTGCGGCTTTATCGACTCGGCGAAATCCGAAGCAATCGACTACATTTTGCAGACCGCCGCCCTGAAAGAAGAGGGACTGGTGGGCAAAATTCTGGTCACCGGCTGCCTGTCCCAGCGGTATCAGGGGGACATCCTGAAGGAAATGCCGGAAGTGGACGGCATTCTGGGTACCGGCAGCTACACGGAAATCGTTCCCGCCATTGAAAAGCTCCTGAATGGGGAGCAGGTGGTGGACTTCGGCTCCATCGACGCACCGGAAGTGGAAACGGGACGCATCATGACCACGGCGGGACACTACGCCTTTATCAAAATCGCCGAGGGCTGCGACAACCACTGCTCCTACTGTGTCATTCCCTCCCTTCGGGGCAAATACCGCAGCCGCCAGATGGACGACGTGCTTTACGAAGCCCGGATGCTGGCGGACAGCGGCGTGAAGGAGCTGATCGTGGTCGCACAGGACACCAGCCGTTACGGCACAGACTTGCCCGGTCATAAGCGGCTCCTGCCGGAGCTTCTGCGGAAGCTCTGCGAGATCGACGGACTGCACTGGATTCGCGTCCACTACGTCTATCCCGACGAAATTGACGACGAATTCATTCAGGTCATGGCCTCCGAGCCGAAGATCGTCAAATATCTGGACATCCCCATCCAGCACTGCAACAGCAAAATCCTGAAGCTGATGAACCGCCGGGGCGACGGGGAGTTCCTGAAAGCCCTGTTCGCAAGGCTGAGAGCCGGGATTCCCGGACTGGTCATCCGCACCAGCCTGATCACCGGCCTGCCCGGCGAGGGAGAGGAAGAATTCGCCGAGCTGTGCGATTTCCTGCGGGAGGAGCGCTTGGAGCGTGTCGGCGCTTTCGCGTTCTCGCCGGAGGAAGGCACCCCCGCCGCGCAGATGGAGCACGTGGACACGGACACCGCCGTCAAGCGGGCGGAGATCGTGGAAATGCTGCAATCGGAGATCATGGACGCCTACAACGCCGAAAAGCTGGGCAAGACCATGGAGGTTCTGGTGGACGGCTACGACGAGGAAAGCGGGCAGTTCTACGGCCGCACCTTCGCCGACTCCCCGGATATCGACGGCCGGGTCTGGATTGCGTCCGACGAGCCTGTTCACGAGGGCAATTTCGTTATGGTAAAAATTGACGGCTGCACCGACGGCGATCTGTGCGGCTATGTAGTGGAGGAAGAAGCATGACGCTGGCAAGCAGAATTACGCTGGTGAGGGTGGCAATGATCCCGGCGTTTATGGTGACCATGTACTTATCCGGCGGCGCGCCGGGGATGTGGATGTACATTTCTCTCGGGATTTTCATCATTGCCAGCCTGACGGATTCCTTAGACGGCTATATCGCCCGGCACTACAATCAGGTCACGGATTTTGGAAAATTCCTTGACCCCTTGGCTGACAAGCTGCTGGTGATCGCCGCCATGTGTATGTTCTGCCAGTGGGGCGTGTTTCCCGCCTGGGCGCTGATGATCGTGCTGACCCGGGAATTTGCCGTGACGGGACTGCGGCTGATTGCCGTCCAGAAGGGGCATGTGATCGCCGCCGGATGGAGCGGCAAGGTCAAGACCGCCAGCACCATGGTGGGGCTTTGCGTCATGATGGCGCTGCCCGGCGTGACCGTACTCAATTGGGTCGTTATCGGCGTCATTGTCCTCACCACGGTTTACTCCGGCGTGGAATACTTTGTTCAGAACTGGAAATGCCTGTGGAGCTGAAAAAGGAAGCGCTGTCATCCCGTTTTTGCGAAAAAATATTCACCCATGCAACGTTTTGACCGGCTCAATCGTTTCTTATCTGAGAGGAGGGGAAGGCAAATGCCTACTTTGCTGCGCACCAACAAAGAAATCATGGAAATCTATGACCGCCAGGTAGACACCGTTTACCGTGTCTGCTACGCATACATGAGAAACGCCCCGGAAGCAGAGGATATGACCCAGGAGACCTTCCTGCGGCTGATGTCCAACGGAAAGCCCTTTGCAGACCAACGCCACGAAAAGGCGTGGCTCATTATCACGGCGTCAAACCTCTGCAAGGACACCCTGAAAAAGTGGTGGCGTAAAAATGAGAACATAGACGATTACACGTCCCTGCCCCAGGAGCGGACGGAGACGTGAAACGACGTGCTGGACGCCATTCTGGCGCTGCCCCAGGACTACAAGGACGTCGTCTATCTGTACTACTACGAGGGGTACACCACTGCGGAAATTGCTGCCCATCAGAACTGTCCGGAAAGCACCGTCCGCAGCCGCCTGTCCCGGGCAAGAAAGCAGCTTATGACCATGTTAGGAGGTGCTGACAGATGAAAAGTCAAGTGATTTGTGACGCTTTGAACACGGTCAACCCCACGCCTGCCCAGAGAGCCAGAATGCGCGCGGCTCTGGAAGCCCAGCTTCCCGCCGAAAAGCCCCATCGCCGGGGCGCGCATCAGCAGAAGGCATCGTCTCAGCGCTGGTGGACGATCATTCCCGCCGCCGCGGCGCTGTTTGCGGTGGTGCTGCTGGGTATTTTTGTCCTCGGACAGACGGATAAGACTCCGCCGTCCATGTCCAATGTCCCTACCGCGCCGCTGACGCTGGAAAGCCTGCTATCCTCGGCAAATTACAAGGCCAGCATGGAGATCAAGGACTACGTCCAGAGCTACAACGCCACCGGCGACGTCGATCAGACCCTCTCCGAAGCCTACCGCGCCTATGGCTGCCGGAATACGGAAATGGCGCAGAAGGTGGATGAAATCTGCACAAAATACGGCCTGAACAAGGTTGGAGACGGAATTTCCCCGGATACCACCGAGGAAATGTTCACCGCGTTGAATGTCAGAAGCATGGTCAAAGCCTCCGGGAACGGGGACGTGACCACCAGCAATCCCAGCTATTCCGCCGACGGCAATTTTGAATTCTGGGGCGCGACCACGGTCAGTGGCGTGGACTACCCCATAGAATACCGGGCGTACCGCGCCATGAAGCAGACCCTGTCCACGGCCTATTGGGAAATCGAGAATACGAGCGACTACCAGTGGTCGAACTATGTCACCACCGCCGGGACGGATGTCCTCATTGCCGTGGGGCAGAACAATTCCCTAGTGTTGACGGACACCGGCGACTCCGTTGTCGTGATCGTTGTGATGAACGCCACGACGGGGGACACCCAGACGGGAAAGGCGGCGCTGGAAGCCTTTGCCAACACCTTTGACCTGTCCCTCGCCCCGAGAACCCGGAACGCCCCCGTTGAAACCACCGCGCCAACCGAAAGCGGCACCGCGATTCCGGAGGCCTACCAGCCGGTCGTCGCCAAATATGTCACCGCCCTGACGGAACACTGGGGCGGGGAGGCGTGCAGCAACGCGGATATCAGCATTCTGGTGAGCTACGCAACCTCTCCCAGCGAGCTGGGCTATGCGCTCCTTGATCTGGACAATGACGGCACGGACGAGCTTATCATCGCCAATGATGCCGAACGGCAGGTCATTTACGACCTGTATTCTCTGGTGGACGGCAAGCTGGTGCATGTGTTCACCGGCTGGGATCGGAATTCCTATGAGCTGCGGGAAGGTTTCCGCATTCTGAACGTCGGGTCGAACGGCGCGGCGTCCACGGACTATGTGTACTGCCACCTGAGCAGGGGACAGCTTGTCACAGACAGCCTTATCCGGTTTGACGCGGCGACAGACCCGGATCACCCCTGGTTCCGGGGAACGGGCGAGAATGATCTTGCGCCGATCGCCGACGAAAACTGGTCGGAGGACGAAATTTACAGCACCGCCGCCAGTCTTCCCATTGCAATTACACCATTCGCAGACGCCAGTGCCGGGAGCTACGACCCGGCACTGGCCGATTATGAGGGATATCTCTCCACGATTGACACAAGTTCCATAGATTACTATGCCCTCCGGGACTTGGACGGCGACGGACAGGACGAGTTGCTGCTGTATGATTCCGACATTGAAAGCCTTGAAAAAGTGGCCACAATTCAGAACGGCACCGCGAAGGAATTGGAGTTTGCCAGCTCCGGCAGTGTACTATTCTTATGTCCGGACAATGTTCTGGAAGAATGGCAGGGGTTTTCCGGCGGCGGGGAAAGAATGACCTACTATCGGGTGAAAAACCATGCTGCTGTCCCGTTTGAGTGTATTACTTACAGTGCCGATGAAAGTCAGTGGTATCGGGACAGCAATTACGACTTCTTTGAAGAAGATTTGACACCTATCACCGAGGAAGAGGCTCTGCGTGTTACCGGCGCTTACTCCGGCTCCCGTATGCTTATGTGGGAGTGCAATCCGAAGCCCCTTGAAAAGGTAAATTCAGCGGACATCGCAGAAAATGATGCTGAGGCTCTGGCCGATTACAAGGCGTATCTTTCCACGATCGACATGGATAGGATAAAATGCTATGCACTTCGTGATCTGGACAGCGACGGGCAGGATGAACTGCTGCTGTTTAACAGGGACGGGGGACTTTGTGAAGTGGTCGGAGTCCAAAATGGCACGGCGCAGGAAATTCTGAGCGGAAGTACGCTTTATTTGTGCGCGGGAAATGTTCTGGAGTACTGGGGCGAGGGTTCCGGCGGAAGCGGCTGTACCTATTATCAGTTGGAAAACAAAACGGCTGTTCCGATAGAGAGTATTACTTACCGCGGCAATAGTGACCAATGGTATCGGGACAGAGATTTTGACTTTATGAAAGAAGACCTGATACCCATCACGAATGAGGAATATCAGCGCATCGTGGACACCTATCCCCGCATGACCATGAGCGATTGCAACGCGAGGGCACTCCCAGAAATATAACCTGACGAAGGCGGGCGTAAGCGCCCGCCTTCGATTTTGACTGGATTTTTCCGTTTTGATGTGATATAATGTCCGCGCATTTCAACATACAAGCGAGGGAAAACCATGAACGATAAGGAAATCGGCGAGATCCGGCGGCATCTGCGGCGGGATCGCAGCAATATCACGGCCATTTACGGCTGCTATGTGAACGACAATAAGGAGGTCATCTCCGAGTTTCGCCAGAGTACCGGCATCATGCCGGAGAATGAGTCCGACAAATATTTTGCCCTTCTGCGCCGCTCCCTTTCCGGCGCCATCGGCAAGAATCTCATTGACATCACCTTCAAGACAAGTCAGGTGGCAGGCTCCCCGGAGCATAAAATGCTCATGGATTTGCGGGAGACCAAGCTGGCGGACGACGCGCTTCGCCGGGAATTCTGCCAGAAGATCATCGACACAGTCACCATTGAGGGCAATTACCTGATTCTGCTGTGCTGCGACAGCTACGACGTTCCCTTCAAGAGCAAGGACGGCGATTCTCAGGCGGACAATTCCGACGAGACCTACACTTTTATCCTCTGCGCCATCTGCCCCGTCAAGCAGACCAAGGCGAATCTCCACTACGTCCCGGAGGAAAAGCTGTTCCACGACGGCGCGATGAACCAGATGGTCTCCGCCCCCGCGCTGGGATTCCTGTTCCCGGCCTTTGACGACCGGGCGACCAATATTTATAACGCCCTGTACTACACCCACGACATCACGGCGTCTCAGGACGCGCTGATCGAGGCGGTGTTCAACACCCCGGTGCCCCAGCCCGCCGCCGAGCAGAAGAAGTCCTTCGAGGCGCTGCTCACCACGTCGCTGGGGGACGATTGCAGTCTGGACGTGGTGCAGACCGTTCACGACCAGCTGTGCCAGCGCATCGAGTTGCACAAGGAGAGCAAAGTGCCGGAGCCGCTGATGATCTCCAAGGAGGACGTGAAGGAGGTGCTGACCTCCTGCGGCGTTTCCGAGGAGCATCTGGCGAAATTCAGCGTGGACTACGACGAGACCTTCGGCTTCGAGGCCGACCTGCACCCCAAGAACATCATTGACAACAAGCATTTTGAGGTGAAGACCCCGGATGTGGTCATCAAGGTTGACCCCGCCCGGAGCGACCTGATCGAGACCCGCGTCATCGGCGGCGTGAAGTACATTCTGATCTCCGCCGACGAGAATGTGGAGGTCAACGGCGTCAATATCAACATTGCCGATTCCGAAAAGGAAACGGCCAACGTCTGATTCATAAAGAATGCCCTGCACCGGAAGGTGCAGGGCAAACCTATGTAATTTACTTTTTGGAATTTTCCACGGCGCCGACGATGATATCGACACACTGGTCAATGCCGAGAATGCCGGAATTCAGGCAGATATGGTAGTTCTGGGACTGACCCCAGGTGCGGCCGGTGTAGTGCTGGTAGTTCACGCGGCGGCGCTTATCCTTCTCGTTCAGACGGGCTTCCGGACTCTTGTCGGACTCGCCGTACAGACGGACGATGCGGTCGGCGCGGAAGGCCATATCCGCAAAAATGAAGGTATGCAGCGCGTCGGGACGATCCTTCAGAATGTAGTCCGCGTTCCGGCCGACGATGACGCAAGCGCCTTTCTCCGCCAGCTGAAGAATCACGCTGCACTGGATATTCCACAGAAAATCGGCTGTGGACAGGCCATTCATCACGCCGGGGACGCCCTGGGGGGCGAAAGCGTAGGAAAACAGACTGCTGCTGGGGGAATGCTCGCCGTGCTCTTCCACAAATTTGGGGGCGAAGCCGGACTCCAGGGCGACCTGATTGACCAGCTCCTTGTCATAGAAGGGAATGCCCAGACGCTCAGCGACCTTGTGGCCGACGGTGCGTCCGCCGGAACCAAATTCACGGCTGATGGTGATGATTTTCTTTTCCATAAAGAACCTCCTTCGGAGAATGCAGTGGTTTCTCCTATTGTTATTATAGTAAAAATGCTGTCAAATGTCAAGAATTGGTTCGCTCGTTTGGGAAAATCGACGATGGCACTTTCTCAGAGCGGTTTCTTGCCACCGTATACCCGGTCAATTTCTTTCAGAATGTCTGCGTCGGCGGGGCAGAAAGTGAAATTTTTAGTCTCGCTGGGTTGAATCCAGCGCAGAGCGTTGTGTTCCAGCGCCTGGGGGACGCCTTCGGAGATGACGCAGTGGAACAGCGTCAGGCGGATGAAAATGTCCGGGTATTTGTGTTCGACCTGCATGAAGCGGTCGCGGACGTCCAGCTTGACGGCCAGTTCCTCCATGCACTCCCGCTGGAGCGCCTGAGGCAGCGTTTCGCCCGCTTCCACTTTGCCGCCGGGGAATTCCCAGAGCAGTCCACGCGCCTTGTTTTCCGGGCGCTGGCAGATCAGAAATTTGCCCTCGTCCCAGATCAGCCCCGCCACGACCTCGATGGCTTTTCTGCGGGTCAGAACCATGGCGGAAATGGGGGACGAGAACCGTTCCGGATACCGTTTCCATAGTTCCCGTTCCGGCGCGGCCGTCCCGGATGTTCACGTTCCAATGTCCCTCCGGCAGGGAAACGGAGACGGGCTGGGCGTCGGCGTTGAAGACGGCGAAAATCTCTCCCTCCGGCTCGTCGATACGGAACGCCACACAGTGTTCATTTTCACAGTACACCGGGTGGACACAGCGCTGAACATCCTCCCGGGTGGACAGGCGAAGCGCCCCGTGGGCTTTCCGGAAGGCAATCAGGCCTTTGTAGTAGCTGAGAACGTCCTGATATTCCGGCTTGTCCAGAGTCGCCCATTTCAGGGAATTGACGCTGTCCGGGGAGCGGTAGCTGTTGTCGTCAAAGCCGCCGTGCTTCCCGGGCTTGGTGCGGAGCATTTCCTCACCGGCTTGCAGGAAGGGGACGCCCTGCGAGAGCATATAAAACGCGGCGGCGAGGTTGTTCATCCGAATCCGGGTTTCGACAGGCGCGTCCGGGGCTGTGAGGGCAATACGGTCAAAGAGGGTGGTATTGTCGTGGCAGGAGGCGTAGTTCACGCACTGGTCTGGCTGAGCTGCCCAGGACGGCATCCCCATGAAGCAGGCTTCCAGTGCCTCTTTGGGTACGACTGCGCCGGCGACGAAGCCCGGCGCGGTGCTTTCAAAGGTAGTCCCGCGAAGCAGGTCGCGGATGGTGTCGCTGAAGAAGCCGAAGCCGGGAACCATCGCGGAATTGGTCTGCACCGCCAGCTGGACACCGGGCTTGGTCAGCTCGGTCTTCATATCCCAGCCCTCACCGTAGAAAATCACGTTGGGGTGCTTTTGATGGACGGCGGCCATGATCTCGTTGATGGTCACCGTGTCAATCAGACTGGCGATATCGAAGCGGAAGCCGTCCATGTGGTATTCGTCCGCCCAGTAGCAGACGGAATCCACGATGTACTTGCGCACCATGCTCCGCTCGGAGGCAGTGTCGTTGCCGCAGAAGGAGCCGTTGGAGTATTTGCCGTCACTGCTGATGCGGCTGAAATAGCCGGGGACGATCTGGTTGATGCAGAACGCCCCTGCGTCATACACGTGGTTGTATACTACGTCCATGACCACACTCAGGCCGTTGTCGTGGAGCGCCTTGACCATCTGCTTCACCTCCGCCACACGGACAGCACCGTGAAACGGGTCGGTGGCGTAAGACCCTTCGGGGACATTGTAATTCACCGGGTCGTAGCCCCAGTTGTATTGGGGATGGCGGCGGCTTTCGTCGGTGAAGCCGAAGTCATACATCGGCAGGAGGTGGACATGGGTGACGCCCAGCGCCTTGATGTGGTCAAGGCCGGTGGGATGGCCGCCCCGGGTCTTTGTGCCGGTTTCGGTCAGACCCAGAAACTTGCCCTTGTTCTCAATATGGGCGCTGGGGTCGGCGGACAGGTCGCGGATGTGCAGCTCGTAGAGAACGGCGTCGGTGATAGACTTCCCGGCGTGGGGGTCGGCGTCGGTATCCCACTGCGAGGGATTGACAGATGCCATGTCCAGAATCATCGCCCGGCAGCCGTTAATGCCGGTGGCTCTGGCGTAGGGGTCGCAGACCTCCCGGGTCTGTCCGTCCACGGTGACGAGG
>OHSS01000604.1_pt1 | contig 9192 bp, 10 predicted proteins | sample 1578781 | NCBI WGS metagenome assembly OHSS01 (sample SAMEA3879554, study PRJEB24766) | human gut metagenome | biome: human-associated habitat; feature: feces | place: USA | collected 1985/1987
TGCTCCAGCGCAGCGATGGCTTCTCCTGTCATCATTTCTTCCCTGCCTGGACCTATTCCCACGATATAGATTCTGTTACTCATCCGTTTTGCCTCTTTCTATCCTTTTAAAGCCACATCCGAATCCGCTCTTTCCATGTTTTCTCTGCAACTGCCACGGTCATGCCATCCTGTGCCTGCTTGCCTAAGAGGATCCATCCGCCTGTCCCGGCTGCTTTCAGGGCGGCGCGCTCGCATACATTGTCCACGCCCACCTGTGTCTTTACGAACTCGGAACCGTGAAATTCTCCCGGCACTGCCTGTAATTCCTGTGCTGTATAAGTCCTAAATGGTATCCTGTATTTTTCACTGAATTCCAGCAGGCATCGTTCCTCTTTTTTCACGTCAATAGAAGCCAATGCTGCGATCTGCTCTATGACAATGCCCTGTTCTTCCAGTATTTTTTTCAAAAATAGATCCAGCTTTGCGCTGTCCGTATCCTTCTTGCAGCCCACGCCCAGAATATATTTTTTCGGCTGCAGCAGTAGTTCTGCTGACTCTTTTCGAAATGTTTCTTCCGTGTCGTCCGCAATCAGGACATCCACTTTTTCCACAGGAGGATACGCACACAGCCGGATCCCTGGCGGAATGGTCTCATCCACTGCCAGATGCCCTGTCTGTACGGACATGGTAATTTCCTCGCCTGCCAGTACTTTTGCCGACACTTTGGCAATCCCCTCCCGATTGCAGATCCGCAGATCATTCCTTTTGGCAAAGATATCCACCGCAAAACTGTCATGTAAGTCTGTGGCTGTGGTGATCACCGGTACGGCACCCAATGCTCCCGCCAGACGGACCGCCAGTTCGTTGGCTCCACCCACATGTCCGGACAACAAGGGAATCACATACTTCCCCATCTCGTCTGCCACCAGTACCGGACTGTCGTGCAGTTTATCCATGATCCAGGGGGCAATGGCACGGACCGCGATCCCACAGGCACCGATGAATATAAGTGCATGGCGGGCCGCCATCTGCTCTCCCGCCCACGCTGACAGGCTGTTCCTGACGCAGATCGTGTCTGCATCGCTGTCATCCACAGCCGGTACCGTCTTTTTTTCCAGTCGGGAGCATTTGGTATAGAGCGTGACCGCAGTTTCCCCATCCATGCTCTCCCGGATCCGCTCCGCCAGCTGTTGTCCTGTTTCCGTAAAGCTGATCACACTAATCTTCACGCCACCCCTCCTGCGTTTCCTCTGCCCGTATGGCACAGCATTTTGCCTGACGGAATTCTGTGGTAAAATCCGCCGCATACAGCCTCGACTTCTGATAATTTCCATGGGTGATAACATCCCCCACCAGTACCAGTGCTGTCTTTTTGATGCCATGTTCTTCCGCTACCTGTGCCAGTGTCTCCACCGTACAGATATAAGCCTCTTCCTCCGGCCAGGTTGCCTTGTAGACAAGGGCTGCGGGGGCATAACCGCCTGAGATCAGTCTGTGGCTCAGTTCCCGCAGCATTCCCGTGCTTAAATAGATCGCCATGGAAGCATGATGGGCTGCCAGACTTTCGATGCTCTCCTTCTGCGGCACTCCGGTCCGCCCTTCCATACGGGTGATGATCAGGGTCTGGGAAACACCGGGCAGGGTATATTCCAGATTTAACGATGCCGCCGCACCAAAGCAGGCACTGACTCCCGGACAGCTCTCATAAGGGATTCCCAGCTCGTCCAGTGCATCCATCTGCTCCCGCACCGCACCATAGATGCTGGGTTCTCCGGTGTGCAGACGCACCAGCATTTTCCCCTGCGCCTGTGCCTCCTGCATGAGCTTAAGCACTTCTTCTAAGGTCAGGTGCGCACTGTTATGGATCTCACAGTCTGCTCTGGCATATTCTAACAGCTCCGGGTTCACCAGCGATCCCGCATAGATGATGACATCCGCCTGTTGCAGCATGTGCATGCCCCGCACCGTGATCAGATCTGCTGCTCCGCTTCCTGCGCCAACAAAGTAAACCATTCCTCCGCCTCCTTACTTTTCGCCAATGCACCGAAATCATTGGCATACATGATACATTCGATCGCAAGCTTTCCCTGCGCCCGCTTCTCAAGATAAAATAAAATACGCTCCATGGCATAATCCATGACTTCCTGTCTCCTGCCGCACTCATCCAGGATCCGCACGGCTTCCTCTGTGGTGACACAGGACAGGAGCTTTGCAGCATCCACTGCCGCCACACCACATTTTACGGCAAAAGCGGTCAACAGCTCCATCCGGCAGTCACCCTCTCTGGAATGGGTATTCATAATACCGCCCGCCACTTTAATGAGTTTTCCGATATGTCCTGCAAGAAGCAGACGTTTGAAGCCCTCTTCCACCGCCATATCGATCGTCAGACCGATAAAGTTACTGCATTTTACACTTTTATCCAGATCATAGTGATAGGTATTTTTCAAAAAATCCAGTCCATAATTGCCCGGAGAGATCACCACGTCTTCTCTTCCCAATGCCCGCTGCTGCCTAAGTTCCACGCGGATCGTATCTAAAATGGCCTGGGTACTCATGGGTTCCACGACACCGCTGGTACCAAGGATCGAAATGCCGCCCACGATGCCAAGTCTCGGATTAAATGTCCGCTCTGCCAGATGTTCGCCCTCCGGCACAGAGATCTCCACTGCCAGGCTTCCACAATAATCCAGTACCTGACACACCTGTAATACTTCCCGTTCGATCATCTCTCTGGGGACGTGATTAATAGCGGCATTTCCCACGGGCTGATCCAGTCCCGGTTTCGTCACACGACCAACGCCGAAGCCGCCGTCTATTACGATCTGTGCCTGCTCAGGCGCCCGCCCGGTTCCTGCCTTAGCGCCTAGGTCTTTTCCGGCTTCTCCTGCTTCCCTGCCTTCTTCCTTCGGAAACGAGACCTTCGCGCAGATCAGTGCCCCGGTGGTAATGTCGGGATCATCCCCGCCGTCCTTTTCCACGGCGCAGCTGACCTCCCGCTCCTTACGACAGATCCTAAGGATCTGTGCCGTATAGGGGATGCCTTTGGGTGTCTCTATGGTGATCTTAGTTTTCTCCCTGCCGGTCAACAGCATATAAGCAGCCGCCTTCGCCGCTGCTGCCGCACAGCTTCCTGTGGTAAATCCATACCGCATGCCTCTACCTTTCCTTCCTCAGCTCATACAACAATGCATTACAGATGGCGGCTGCCACATTGCTGCCGCCCTTTCTTCCGCGGTTGATAATATAGGGCACCTCCGTCTGAAGGATCAGTTCCTTGGCGGCTTCCACATTCACGAAGCCCACGGGAACCCCGATGACGAATGCCGGACGCCAGTTGCTCTCCTGCATCATCTCGTAAATCTGTATCAGTGCCGTAGGTGCATTTCCCACAGCGAAGATCACCGGCTTTTCCCGTTTTGCTGCCAGTTCCATGCTGATCGCTGCCCGGGTGGTCCTGCGTTCCTTCGCCATTGCTGCCACCTCTGCGTCTGCCATGTAGCAATGGGCTTCGCCTCCAAAAGAAGCCAGCACCTTTTTGTTGATCCCTGCCAGTGCCATATTCGTATCCGTCACAATGTCCGCACCGTTTTTTATCAGGTTTTTGGCGATCTCCACTGCATTTTCCGAATAGGTCATCGTCTCCGCATAATCGAAATCCGCACTGGTATGGATCACCCGTCTGGTGATCATATCCTGCTCCGCAGGCAACGTGATTCCCCTCTCTGCCAGTTCCGCCGCAATGATCTCAAAGCTTCGCATCTCGATCTCTTCCGGCAATACATATTCGATGTTCTTGTGCTCCCACTTTCCCATAGGTTTATTCTCCCGTAATCTATTTCACAATCTTTTTTCACCTGGCCACCATCCTGCAGTGTTTTACGACAGGCACTGTTCAAGCTCGTCTAAGAGCATTCCATTCTCTTCCTGCTTCTTCACCGCGATCCGGTAATAGCCCTCTCCCAGTCCCCGGAAATTCTCACAGTTGCGGATCAGGATGCCTTTTGCAAGCAATCTGTCATAGATGGGCTGTGTGGTGTAGAGCAGCAGAAAATCCGCTTCTCCGGACACTACCCGGATGCCCAGTGCCTCCAGCCCTTCCCTAAGATACGCACGCTTTGTTTTCACATATTCCACGGTATCCTGCAGATATTGCTCCGCCTGCTCCGCACAGACGATGCCTGCTCTCTGGGCGAACACCGACAGATTCCATTCCGGCAGCTGTCTGCGGATTATCTCCCGAAGCCCCTCATTACTGCACACCAGATATCCCAGACGCACCCCCGGCATGGCAAAGCTTTTCGTAAACGCCCGTACCAGCAACAGATTCTCATACTGGTCTATCTTTCCGAGCAGGGACCTGGGCTGCTCTGTATCAGTCTCACAGAACTCTATAAAACATTCATCCAGTACTACGATGATTCCCTGCTGTCTGCAGTGCTCCAAAAGTTCCAGCAGATATTCCCTGCCCAGCAGCTGCCCTGTGGGATTGTTAGGATTTGCAAGAAACAGCAAATCTGTGTCTGCCGTCAGCGCCTGTAACAATTCCTTCCCCGGGCAAAATGCGGTCTCCTCCGACAGATATGCATATTTTATATGGCTGTCTGCCGCCTTTGCCGCATACTCATATCCGTAAAAGGACGGCACCGGGATCACAATATTTTTCGGCTTAAGTGCATGTACGATCGCCAGAAAAAGTTCTGATGCCCCGTTGCCAAACAGCAGATACTCCTTTGGAATTTCCCTGCCGCTTTGCACCGACAGCATATGACTTACTGTCTCTGTCAGTTCGCCTGCTGCGGCATCGGGATATTCCCCCACATGATCGATAGCCGCTAAAAGTGAAAGTCTTGCCTTCGCCGGCATTCCCAAGGGATTGCCGTTTACCGAAAAATCCAGCCGTACCGGTCTGCTGTATATGTCACCACCATGTATGTTCTGCTGCATCTGTTGTTTCCTCATTTCTTTTCTTGAACCTGTTTTCTTTTTAGAGCTTTCCTTCACAGATTACCAGCCGCCGTGTTATAACCATCCACAGCCCGCTGCCACCCAGGTCAGGATTCCCAGGCACAACAGCTCACAGATCCATGCCGTCCGGTTCATCAGACGATTGGCTCTCCGGATATCCTCATATTCCACCTGCCGTTTTGGATCCCCAATATAGGGTTTCTTCACGACTTTGCCAAAATAACTGGCATCTCCTGCCAGCTGTATTCCCAGTGCGCCGGCACATACGGATTCCGTCTGGGCGGAATTGGGACTGGCGTGCTTTCTGCCATGCCTGCCTGCCGTTATAGCTTTTTCCGCTGAGAAATGCCGCCCCGATCATCAAAAGTGCGCTGATCCTCGCCGGGAAAAAATTCACCACATCATCCAGCTTCGCCGCCGCCCTTCCAAAGTGCAGATATCTGTCATTTTTATAGCCGACCATAGAGTCCATGGTATTGACTGCCTTATATAAGAATCCAAGCACCGGCCCTCCCAGTGCCGTATACAGCATCGGCGCGATCACACCGTCGGAAGTGTTCTCCGCCACAGTCTCGATGGCAGCCTTCGCCACTCCTTCTTCCGTAAGATTCTGGGTATCTCTTCCCACGATCATGGATACCGCCTCTCTGGCAGCCTCCGGATTCCCCGCCTTTAAATGTTTCCATACTTTTCCGCTCTCCACCTGCAGACACCTTGCCGCCAGGATCTGATAGATCATGACCGCCTCCACCACCATGCCGATCCTCGGATAAAGTGCATATGCTCCCACCAGGATCAATGCCGTAAACATTCCCGTAAGCAGCAAAACAATTGCCACCAAAAGCTTCCCCTGTCTGCGCTCCGCTGCCTCTCTCTCCGGGGAATCTTCCTGTGGGTTGCCACTGCGCAGTGCTTTTTCTGTCTTCGCGATCAACCAGCCGATTCCCCGGATGGGATGTGGCAGAAAATAGGGATCGCCAAAGATCTGATCCAGTAAAAATCCCGCTCCAAATGCCAGGATATGATATTTCATCCGTTCGTTTCTCCTTTTGTAAGTTCCGATACTGCAGCTTCCGATACTGTAGTTTCCGACAGCGGGCGAAATTCCTTCCACTGCGGGGCTCCTCCGCCTGCCTTAAATGCCAGTCTGCCACTGTAACCCTGTCCGCATTTTACCTGATAGTCAAAATATTCTCCACCGAGGAAATGACCAAGCAGCGCCATGATCGTTCCGCCGTGAACCACCGCGGATACATTTTGTATCTTGCGATCCCTCTGCCCCGATGCAGCACTTCTCTCCCAGATCCTTTTCATGTGATATACCATTTTTTCGTATCCGGCAACACTTCGGCGGATAAACTCTTCCCTGCTCTCTCCTTCCGGAAACGGCAGGGTACCTCCGCTGTCGATCCATCTCTGATATGCCGGATTCCCGGAAAGTTCCTGATAATTATATCCCTCAAACGCACCGAAATCCATCTCTGTCCATTCCGGGATACAGATAGGAGTCTGCCCCGGATACAGGATCTGTGCGGTCTCAAGACACCGCTTCATGGGACCGGAAAACAGGACGTCGGCAATTGGGTAGATCCTGTCTGTCACGGATTTTTCCAGTGTCCTGATACCGTCCGGACTTAAAGCTTCGTCCGTTTTCCCAAGATACCGGCCCTCTTTATTAGAAAGCGTCGCTCCGTGCCGGATGAGGGTAAGATAAATCTCTATTTGATCTTCTGTCCGATTCCGCATACGACTCTCACCACCTCATCTGCCTGCGCTGCCAGCTGTTCCAGTATTCTTCCGGTGCGCTCTCTGTAAATTCTCTCCTCCGCTTCCATGGGGACGATGCCGTTGCCGATCTCATCACAGATCAGAATGCAGTCCGGATGTTCCTTGCAGAAATGCTCTATCATTGCCTCCGGAGCGGTTCCCTGTCGCAGCTGCTCCCGGATATAGTGGTGCAGATGATTGACGATCACCTGCAAAGTGCCTGTCTCTGCGGGCAGTTCCAGTGTTCCATCCAAAACAGCCACTTTCCGTCCATCCTCACAGCGTGCATAACTCTGCTTCACATAATGCAGTTTTCCCTGGGCAAATCCACCAATGATCAATATCATTACATCAGCCTTTCCGCGATTGCTACCGCGACCACCACGCATCCTTCACAAAGCGTCACAAAGTATCCCGCTGTGTCTCCGGTGATGCCGCCAAACTCTTTTTTACTGCGATAGTAATAATACGCAAAACTAAACAGGGCTGCTGCCACGGCGATTCCTCCCGCTACAAAAGATATCCACAGCATAAATAAAACACAAAGGATCCCCTGTCCGTATAAAGCACTTTTTACCACCCTTTTGTGGGCTTTATCCGCAAACAGATACAGTGTCCCTTCCTGCTTTGCCGAAGGGAAACTCACCACTGCGATACCGCTTAATACTCTGGACAGGAAGCATCCGGCTCCCGTCACAGTAATCATGCACAGTGTCGTGATCTCCGAGAATCCTCCCAGGAAAATCAGTCCGTACAGTGCAAGCATGATCACTGCAAATGCCCCGATATGAGAGTCCTTCAAGATCTCCAGCTTCCGGTCTCTTGGCTGGTAGGAATGCAGGGCATCACAGGTATCTAAAAAACCGTCCACATGAAATCCCCCGGTGACCAAAAGCGGTATTGCCGTCCCCACCACAGCATAGCACAGGGTTCCCACCGCGAACCGGTCACAGAACCATTTCCACAGATACCACAAAGCACCGATCACCGCACCCACCCATGGAAAAAAGCAGAGGGCGTACCGCATGTCCTCGTCCTTCCACTGAAACTGTGGCATGGGAATCTTGGAATACATAGAAAACGCTATGAAAAACGATTTGATAATTCGCATGTCTGTTTCCTTTCTATCCCCGGCTGTCCTGCCGGTTCTGTGCTTTTGCTCCTGGTGAGCCGGGTTTGATCCGCTGTGGGATCCCCGCTACGACTTCCACGACCTCGTCTGCCTCCGCGGCAAGTCGTTCGTTGATCCGCCCCAGTGCCTCGATGTATTCCATCGTAGAATCATCGTAGATCATTCCATCCTCAAATACATTATTGGTTACAATGACTAACGGATCCGCCTGTTTTCTTAATCCTTCCATACCTTGCAGAATCTTTGTGATCACCGGCTGACGATCCACAGGCTGTTCCCCGGAAAACATTTCGTTAGCGGTGAGATTTGACATACATTCCAACAATACCGCTCCTGCCGGTTCCATTTGCAAGACCGCCTGCTCCAACTCCGTAGGTTGTTCGATGGTAGTGAAGCCTTTCCCCTGTCGCAGCCTGTGATGTCTGTCCACCTTTGCCTGCATCTCCGCATCCCGGATCTGCATGGTGGCGATATAATATTTGTTTTTATCACCGGCAGCCCGCAGCAGATAATCTTCCGCATAAGCGGATTTTCCGCTGCCACTACCGCCCAGGATCAGTGTCATCATGTTGCTTCTCCATTCGTCTGGATGTTCAGCCCGCGTCATTCGCTCAAAAAATCATGCAAGCATGATTTTTGCGCCCAGATATGTTCATGACTGAACTGTTAACGTCTATATTGTTCCACTTCGATTTCTGAGAAGGTAGCGCTCTGTCCATAAATGCTCATTGCCATATCCAGCAGTGTGAACATCATAACGGCTCCGGTTCCTTCTCCCAGTGCCATTCCCGCATGGATCACCGGAGACAGCTGCAAAGCATCTGCCAGCTTCACTGCCGCCGGTTCTTTCCCAAGATGGGAAGGGATCAGATATTCCCGCACACCGGGGAACAGCCGCTCCGCCACCAGGGCCGCTGCCATGCTGATCACGCCATCCAGCACGATGGGCACATGCCACAAAGCTCCGCCGATGCACATACCGGTCAGTCCGGCAATATCCAGCCCTCCTTCGTAACAAATACCTATCGAATGGGTGTTATGGTCACGGCAGTGTGCCCCGACCTTTTCCAGAGGACGGCCCTGGCAAATTTCTCCATCGCGGGTGATGTAGAAATGGTAACCGATGTCACGGAATCCACGGTGTTGGATATGATCTTGTCGGCAAGCCTCCGCCGAAAGGAATTTTCCTTCCGGCGTGGCACTGCAATGAATGATAATCAGCGTAATGGTGCGCATGGGGCTACATACAACTTTGTACTCCGATCAGGCCTCCGATAGCGGTGGCAACGGTGATAATCACTTTGATAATGAAGCTCCATACGGAGCGGGGAGAAGATGAATTAC